>LUME01000035.1_pt1 | contig 21507 bp, 18 predicted proteins | sample 729951 | NCBI WGS metagenome assembly LUME01 (sample SAMN03860271, study PRJNA289734) | marine metagenome | biome: seawater column; feature: ocean; material: water; isolation source: Red Sea water column Station 34 - depth 200m | place: Saudi Arabia: Red Sea | collected 2011-10-15 | depth 200 m | reverse complement strand
CAAGAGAATTGGCCTCAAAAACCATTAACAGTTTTGTTTATGGGTGATGCGGATTATGATTATCGAAATATCACTGGACAATCCAAAATACATGTGCCTACAATTGAAGTGGGCACCAACTATTCTCATGCGACAGATGACAGGCTAGTGGCATTTAACGGCATTATCCCTGAAATGGCCACAGGACGGTATCCAGCCCGATCTGCAGAAGAAGTCACTGCATTTGTAGAGAAGATTGTGGCATTCGAGACCTCAATGCCGAAAGGACTTTGGAAACAACGGGTGACTCTCGTAGCCGATGATCCTGCCCGACCCGAAAAGGAGTCCTATGAATTGTATGTGGGGAAAAGCCATACCCTAAATTCAGAACGATTGGCAAAATCAATTCCAGATTTTATGGAAGTGAAAAAACTTTATATGGTGGAATACCCTGAAGAAAACGATGGTTCAGTTTTTGGTGTCACCAAACCGGCAGCAACTCAAGCACTATTTAATCAACTCTCCAGTGGCACAGCACTCATTAATTATATTGGCCATGGTAATCCCACACAATGGGCTCAGGAAAAACTGCTCATTATTAATGAATCCCGTAATGATGTTGAAAGCATAAAAACCCAAATGAAATTACCCATTTGGTTGGCGGGCACCTGTAATTGGGGCCAATTTGATGCTATTGACCGTGAATCATTCGCTGAAGAACTTATTCGAAAAGAAATGGATGGGGCATCGGCCGTCATTACCACCACGAGGGGGATAACGGTGTCCAGCAATATTAATTATTTAGAATCTATATTTGGTCAATTTTTTGATGGAGATTCTGTGTCCCAATCCACCTTAGGCACACTGTTGCAGTCCGTAAAAACCGGCGGTAGCGATGGGGAACTATTCCATTTATTTGGCGATCCAGCCATGCCATTGTCCATTCCATCTCAATTGGTTCGATCAGCTACAGTATCACCAGATACATTGGCCACACTTGAGGTGGGTACTTTGTCAGCACAAACGCCGTTTGATTCGGGCGAAGGATACCTCGTATTTAAGGATGGCGCCAATGATAAAACAGAAACATTTCAATTTGCATCCAAACAGGAGACCATGACTTATTTGGCGAATGGCCCCACCTTATTCAGAGGAACATTCACATTTTCTAACGGCAGCTTATCGCCGCAGTTTCGCGTCCCGAAAGATATAACTTATTCAAAAAATAATGCCAAATTGCGATTCAATATTTCTGACGGAAGTTATAACGAAGCACTGGGCGCTGTTGCTGATATTCCCCTTACCTTAGGCACACCATCTACAGATACAGAAGGGCCCATCATTACATTTGAAACTCAGGACGGGCGCATGCTTCGTTCCGGTGATCATATTCCTATTGATGAAATACTGGTGATTCGATTATCCGACCCTTTAGGAATAAACCTGACCGGAGAAAAAGGGCATGAATTAATGATTGTCAATCCTGTGACTGAATCAAAAACGAATGCTGTGGATCAATTTATTTATGATACCAATAGCTTAAATACGGGTACGATTCAGTTCCCCATTTATTCGGAAGACGATGCCATTTCTCTGGGTATCAGCGCATGGGATAATGCAAATAATCCAACTGAAATTCAGATTGAATTGTTTTTACTTAAATCCAAAAAACTGGATTTACTCCATGTCCTGAATTTTCCCAATCCCTTTGCCAATGATACACAGTTTACCTTTGAAGTCACCGCATCCGCATCCGTTTCCATCGATGTATATACCCTTGAAGGCCGGCGGATTAAATCATTTTATCCAGAACAATTTGCCTTGGGGTACCACCGCATACCATGGGATGGTCGAGATGAATTTGGTAATCGTTTGGCCAATGGCGTTTATTTATATAAAATGACCGCTGAAAATGACGGCCAAAAAATTAATCATATTGGGAGGCTCGCTATATATCGATGAGTAATTCTATCATACTTGCATCCGGTTCGCCTCGGCGGAAACAATTATTAGAACAAATTGATTTTTCTTTTCAAGTGATACCAAGCCAAGTGAATGAAGATTTTTCTATTGGGCTCAATCCTCCTGGTTTTGTAGAACATTATGCAAAAGCCAAAGCACTGGATGTAGCAAAAGGCTATCCGGATCAATTTGTGGTTGGGGCAGATACAGTGGTGGTTTTTGATGGAAATATCTTAGGAAAACCCAAAGACAGAGATGACAGTTTTCGGATGCTTTCTTTACTATCTAGTCAAACCCATTCTGTATACACGGGCGTATCAATTCAATGCCTATCATCTGGAGTTGACGATACCTTCCATGGGAAAACTGATGTTACATTTAATACTTTATCTGATAATGATATATTTTATTATATTGATACTTATCAACCTTTTGATAAAGCGGGAAGCTATGGCATTCAAGATTGGTTCTCTGTATGTGTCGATCGAATTGATGGCTGCTTTTACAACGTAATGGGCTTCCCTCTTTCATTATTTTATCGACACTTTTCTGCTCATATAAAATAATTGAATTGGAGTTGATAAAAGGGTTTTACTCATGGAAATCATTCATGTAACTTTTCCGCCCTTATGTCTGAGTTTTATACAGAATTAAAAGCACTCCGGGAAGAACGAGGTATTGATCTCGAAGAGATTCACCATCGCACGAAGATTAGTTTGGCCTCACTTAATGCAATTGAAAATGGTCAATTCAGCCAGCTGCCCCACACTTATATGCGGTTATTTGTAAAAGCATATGCTACTGAAATTGGAGCTGATGCAGAAGAAACATTAAGCCAACTGGAGACCTTCCTCGGCAATAAACCTGCTCCCCCAACACCAAAAAAAGAGGAAGACCAGGAAACACCTGAATCGCCTCCATTGACGGAGTCTGAATCTGCAGATCTCTCAGCCCCAAACCGATCCGCAAAAAATATGCGTAAGGATATGGTTACTGGCATCATATTGGTGGCTATTTCCATTTTTGCCATTTATATCATTCGCGTCATTAATGCTGAAGAAGCGGCAAAGGCCCCTATGGAATATCCTAGCGAATTTGAGGAAGAAGGCCCCATCACCGATCAAATGCTTCAAAATGATTATGATGTTTTAACCCAATCCACTCAAATTATGGAAGCAGAAGCGCCATACACTTTGAAGTTGGCGACGGCAGAGCGAGTGTGGTATCGCTCTCAATCAGATACCCTTTCACCAGCCGAAGCAGTCCTCCCGATCGGAGACAACCGTCTCATCGAATTCGGGGATTCTCTTGAAATCCTTTTTAAGCATACAATAGGTTTAAACCTCTACTTGAATGGATTAACCCTAAACTCCTTTGATTCATCCCAAAATCCAGTCAAAATATCTATTTCGACTGTAGACAAAACAGTCACAATTCAGCACTTCACTCCGAAGATCTGACCCCAAACTTTAAAGTCATTCTTTAGTCAAACGCCCCATCTACAGTGGGGAACATATATTTTTTTCATAAAATATATTGACACCTGTGGGGGATAGGGGATACATTGTGGGTAGTTGTGGGTAATAATCCCTAACATTTGGGCATGACTTTAAATCAAAATACATTTACTGGCGAATTTTCTTATTCATTGGATGCGAAGGGCCGCGTCAATATTCCGGCTAAATTTCGGAACGGGCTCACCGATGATAATGAGCAATCCTTCGTGATAACACGAGGGATGGATCCATGTATTTGGGTTTACCCCGTCATCATTTGGCAGGCCATTGAAGATGAATTAAGAAAACTTTCTTCCCTCTCCCGTTTGAATCGATCGTTTGTAAGGAGTACCGTTCGATATGCGTCCACGGTCCAATATGACAAACAAGGCCGCATCGCCCTCACCTCTAACTTAATTGACTATGCTGAATTGGGCAAAGAAGCCTTGATTATCGGCATGGTAAACAAAATTGAAATTTGGAATCCCACATTACTCGATGCAGCTGATCAAGCATCCAAAGAAATTGAATCCTCTGAATTTGATGAATTGGCAAACCAAATTATTCTCTGAATCATATGACGATGCCACAGGATTACAACCAACCTCATATTCCTGTGATGCTATCGGAAGTGACCCAATACTTAAACCTGCAGCGCGATGGCGTGTATCTCGATGGTACCGTTGGCGCTGGCGGGCACGCCACACAGATCCTAGACCACCTTTCTTCTCATGGAAGGCTGATAGGACTTGATCGGGATGCGGAGGCACTGGACATTTGCAACGACCGTTTTGGTGCCTCCGCACGTCCCATCTCTACGCACCAGAAATCTTACCACCAATTTCCTGAAATCCTCCAAGAGTTGGGCGTACCTGAGGTGAATGGCATCCTCCTTGACCTTGGCCTTTCTTCCATGCAGTTGGATTCAGATATGCGTGGGTTTGCATTCGAATCTGAAGGAATTCTGGATATGCGGTTTAAGGGCGATACTGGAGAAACTGCATCCGATCTGATCTCTCAGTTATCTGAGAAAGAATTGACTGAAATTATTTTTCAATATGGCGAGGAACGGCATTCGCGGAAAATTGCACGATCCATCAAAGCCATGAAATCCATGACCACAGTTGCGGACCTCAAAGAGGCCATCCGCCGGTCTACCCCTCCACAACAACGACACAAATCCCTGGCGCGCGTATTTCAAGCCTTACGCATTGCTGTAAATGGTGAGCTAGATAAACTAAAATCCTTTCTCGATTCATTCGTGGATTATTTATCCATAAATGGTCGAGTGGTGATCATGTCTTATCACTCTCTAGAAGATCGGATGGTTAAGCACACCTTTCGCGCATTAAAGCAGGCAGGGAAATTGAATGTGTTGACCAAAAAACCCATCATCCCTTCAGCGGATGAGCAAGCCCAAAACAGCCGGTCCCGCAGTGCCAAACTGCGGGCAGCAGAAAGGATTGCCTAATGCCGGTAAAAAGACGGAAACGGCGTTCAAAAAAGAATCGGGAATTTTTACAAACCCTCCTATTCTTCTCCACTACTATCCTCTCCATAGCAGGACTAATCGTTTACCTTTGGGTCTATACAGAGGTAGATGAAACCATGCTGGCTATTGAGGTGCAAAATCAGGTTTCTAAAGAATTAGAGAATTCTGTGAAGGAACTCAAAATGGATATTGCTCAACTTTCTAGGGGCGATCGCATATCCTATGTTGCGCGGACTGAATTAAATATGGTACCTGCCGAACCTGAAACATTGATGATTTACATTGATGAAAATGCTTTCCCGGATTCACATTGACTAAAACTTATCTGAAATTTCGATCGCGGGTAACCGTTCTATCATGCTTCCTGATTTTTGCATGGGTAGGCCTTACTGCCCGTCTTTTTCAGATAATGGTGATTGATAGTGCGGCTTACCGGGAACAGGGATTCAGTCAAAGTCAAAAAAATGAAAAGTTGCTGGCTGTCCGTGGGAATATTTACGATCGTCATGACCGCCCCCTCACTCGGAACATTATCCATTATTCTCTGGGGGCCCATCCATCAAAAATAAAAAATAAGCAATCCTTCTCCGAATTGATTGCTAAAGCTACTGGCAGAGAAGCAGAAAATTATATTGGTAAATTAGAATCAAAATCTGATTTTGTTTATTTAGATCGAAACCTTCGGCGAGATAAAGTGGAATCCATCCTTGGTACGCGAATCGCCGGTCTTGTGATTGAACGCAAATCCAGACGATCCTATCCCCATAGCAATGTGGCCGCACAAATTGTTGGTTTTACAGATGTAGATGACGAAGGTCTTGTCGGGATCGAAAAAGAATTCAATACCCTGCTATCCGGAACGCCAGGATGGGTCGTAAAGCAGGTGAATGGTGAAGGTCGATCTCAAATTAAAACCAGTTTTCCTATGATGCCTCCGGTGGATGGTGCCAATATTCAACTCACTATTGATCTGGAGTATCAGAGCATTCTTCAAGAAGAATTGGCACGCCGCATAAATGAATCCAATGCTAAAGGCGCCATGGGGGTACTCATGGATCCTCAAACAGGCGCCATTCTCGCCATGGCCTCTCTACCGGACTATGATCCCAACCGCCCTGGTGCCTCTCCTACTGAGAACCAAAAAAATAAAGCCATTACAGATCAGTTTGAACCGGGCTCTACTTATAAAGTTGTTGCTGCCACGGCTGCAGTGGCTACCCAAACCGTATCCCTTTTTGACGAATTTTATTGTGAAGACGGTCAATTCACCGTCGCAGGGAAGACAATTACCGATCATGAAAAATTTGGTCTGCTCACCTTTCCCCAAATCATCGCCCATTCCAGCAATGTAGGCACCATTAAAATAGCCCAAGAATTAGGACGAAATCCGCTTTATCAATATTCACGAGATTTTGGATTTGGAACATTAACAGGCATCCGATTCCCCGGCGAAACGCAAGGGACGTTAAGGCAGATTAAAGACTGGAGTGAAATATCTCTGGCTGAAGTATCAATTGGATATGAGGTGGGCGTAACCGCCCTTCAAATGGTTTCAGCCTATGCAGCCATCGCCAATGGCGGGGTTTTGCTCAAACCAAGATTGGTGGAGCAAATCCTTGGCCAAAATGGAAATGTAGTTTACGCTGAAAAGCCTGAAGTTATTCGAAAAGTAGCCGACCCTGAAATCATGGCTACTGTGAAAGATATGCTTGTAGAAGTGGTCAAAACAGGCACAGGAAGCAAAGCCCGTATCCAAGGGTGGTCCGTTGCAGGAAAAACGGGGACAGCTCATAAATTTATGGATGGAAGCTATTCCGATAAATATATCTCCAATTTTGCCGGATTTTTCCCGGCTGAAAATCCCCAGGTGGTGGGCATTATTATTTTAGATGAACCCAAATATGGACTCCATTGGGGCGGTTATGGTGCGGCGCCTGTATTTCGTCGTGTGGCCCAGCGTATTATCAATATGGATGACTCTATTCAATATCATAAACCAAAGACCAAACGGTTTAACACCATGATTGCCGATAATCAAAATGTGGCAGTGCCTACTTCTATCACCGCACTGAATACCGTAAGCCCATATCCCGCTTATCAGGATGGTTACACTATCGTCCCTGATGTGCGCGGCATGAGTATCCGTAAGGCAAAACAAATTTTAATTGCAGCCAATTTGCGAGCTGATTTTACTGGATCTGGCCATGTGGTTTGGCAAAGTCCAAAGCCGGGAACAAAAAAGTTGCCTGGGTCTATATGCACCATGGGATTGAATTAACATGGAATTAAAGCAATTAGTACAGGATATTGTTCAGGATGGGTTTACCATACCATTAGTGGATATTTCCCATCTTTGCACCCATTCGGAAGAAGCGACAAATGGAAGTTTATTTGTGGCCGTATATGGATCCTCATTTGATGGGCATGACTTTATTAATCAAGCCATAGACAATGGTGCATCTGCCGTCATCTCAAATGGCCGCGATATGGGCAACCTTACTGTTCCCAACATTAAAGTAGCTAATCCCCGATTGGCCGTAAGTCGTGTGGCTGCAACCTATTATGCCAACCCAACCAAAGAATTGACAGTAATCGGTATCACCGGTACAAATGGTAAAACCACGACCGCATCTATCGTCCAATCTATTTTTAAAGCCAATGGCATGAATTCTGCACAATTGGGCACACTAGGCATCATTGCTGATGGATTTACATCAGAAAAATCCTTAACCACGCCTGACCCCATAAGTCTTCAAAAAATATTTAGAGACTTTGTAAATCAGGGCATCACCCATGTGGTGATGGAAGTTTCTTCCCACGCATTGGATCAATTGCGCGTAGCGGATGTGGAGTTTGATATTGCCGTATTCACCAATTTATCTCCAGACCATTTGGATTATCACCATACCATGGATGATTATTTCCATGCCAAATCAAAATTATTTCACGCTCTCCCTATTACCGGAACAGCGATCATCAATTTTGATGATCCTCGGGGTGAGGCCATGGCAAAGGAATCCCAAGCGCCTGTGGTTAAACTATCAAAAAGTGGCGACGCCGATATTTATTTCTCAGAATTGTCTCAATCCATCCATGGTATCCAAGGCGTGATTAAAGCAGGAGAGCATGAAGTAAGAATCAATTCGTCTATGGTGGGCGAATTCAATATGGAGAATATACTCTCTGCAGTGAGTGTTGCCATTTCTTTGGGAATCAAACCAGATATCATTCATTCCGGTGTATCTGCTTGTGATTTCGTTGAAGGACGAATGGAAGTTTTTAATTTAGAAAATGGCGCCACAGTTATTGTGGATTATGCCCATACGCCTGATGCGTACGAAAAAGTTTTATCCACCATATCCGGAATGAAATCTCCATCACGTAAACTCCATATTTTATTTGGCTGTGGCGGAGATCGCGATACAACCAAACGCCCAGAAATGGGACGAATTGCAGAACACTATTCAGATTTATTATGGATTACACCTGACAATCCCCGGTCAGAATCTATCGCGGACATAAATGCAGAAATTCTAACCGGATTATCCACAGATCAATTTTGCATTTTTGATGATCGTGGAAAAGGATTGCAAAAAGCCATTTCTCAACTTGAATCATCGGATATTCTTGTGGTTTTAGGAAAAGGTCGGGAAAATGGCCAAGAGATTGATGGGCAGACCCACCCTTACTCCGACATTGAAATTATTGAAAAGGCAGTCCATGCGAATTGATCTGCCCAACTCCACTCAATTTGCAAAAATATTTGAAAGGGCTTTGAGCCGACCGATTTATAGTGAAGTGGCCGGTGTGGTTACCGATAGCCGCGAAGTGCAAAAAGGTGATCTTTATATTGCCATTCCCGGCGAACGTGTGGACGGTCACTCATTCCTTAAAAAGAGTTTTGAAGCGGGAGCTGCTGCTGCCTTAGTCAATAGGGTGAATGATGATTTAAAAGGTGAACAAATCCTCGTGAATGATCCGGTGAAAGCCATTGGTGAAGTATCCACGGCATGGCGTGATCAGTTTGATCTGCCTGTGATTGGCATCACTGGATCAAATGGAAAAACATCTACAAAAGAATTGTTAAAGCATATTTTATCGGCCAAGTTTGATATCCATGCCACGGAGGGGAATTTTAATACATCTATTGGTCTCCCTCTCACCCTGCTTCAGCTTACATCCTTTCATGGCGCCTCTATATTAGAAATGGGAGCAAATCAGCCAGGCGATATAGAAGAATTATGCCAAATTGGGAAACCTTCTCATGGACTGATTACCAATATTGCCCCCGCTCACTTAGAAGGGTTTGGCACCATTGAAGCAGTGGCCAAAACCAAAGGTGCAATGTTTGAATGCTTATCCAACGGTGTTGCCTTTATGAATACTGCTGATCAACGTGTCATGGAGCTACCCATCAAAGGCGATTCTATAACGTTTGGACTTTCGCCCGATTGCGACTATCCTGCTGACATTCATCATGAAGATGATGGCACCATCACTCTCACTATTGATTCTGTAGAAGTGCCTACAAATTCGGTAAACTTATCCTTCGTAAAAAATGTGATTGCCTGTTCGGCTATTGCCAGAGAGTTGGGATTAGCATGGGAAGCCATCATTGACCGCATTACCACATTTCAGCCCCCAAAGGGTCGATGCGAAGTGAAAAACAATGGATCCATTATCATTATTGATGATACCTATAATGCCAATTTGGAATCGGCAATAGCTGCCATTGATTATTTAAATGCCTTCAGTGGAAACGGCCAACGTATCTTTGTATTTGGGGATATGTTTGAATTGGGTGATTCTTCTATCGATCAGCATAAGGCCGTGGGTGAAAAATGTAATGAAGCAGCTTTATCTGCTGTGTACACTGTGGGCACAGAAACCATCGCCACTAATGGCGCAATCCTCGACGCAGCCTATAATGAGCATTTTGATAATAAAGACGCACTAGTTGATACCTTGAAAGACAATATTCAAGATGGAGATAAGGTGTTGGTCAAAGGGTCCCGGGGTATGCAGATGGAAACGATTGTAGAGGCATTATTGGCTAACTGATGCTGTATCACATATTATATCCACTACGAGAATTTTTTTCACCATTCAATGTGTTTCAATACATCACATTTAGAAGTGCCAGCGCTGCAATCCTGGCTCTGTTAATCAGTTTCATCCTCGGACCGGCCATTATTCGAAAACTTCGTCAATTTCAAATTGGTGAAGAAATTCGTGAGCATGGCCCGGCGAGCCATCATAAGAAAAAAGGCACGCCAACAATGGGGGGGATAATTATACTCATCGCCATTATCCTCCCCACCCTTCTTTTGGCTGACCTTACCAATCCATTTGTGCAGATTCTACTCATATCAACGGTGTGGATGGGGTTGATCGGTTTTATTGATGACTACCTGAAAACCATTAAAAAAATGAAAAAGGGATTGGTGGCTCGCTATAAACTGGCAGGACAAATACTCTTGGGTGTCATCATCACGTTTTGGATTTACAATACTCCTGCATGGGACAATTTTAGAACGGTCACATCTCTCCCATTCTTTAAAGATACAGTGGTGGATTTTGGCATGCTCTATCCCCTAATGATTGTAATGGTAGTAACCGGCACATCCAATGCGGTTAATCTCACCGACGGCTTGGATGGTCTCGCCGCAGGATTATTGGCCATTTCCTTCACAGTATTTGCCTTTATTGCTTATATCAGTGGCCGTGTGGATTTTTCAGATTACCTCAATATCATTTACCTACCCGGTGCTGGTGAATTGACGATTTTCACTGCTGCCTGCGTGGGGGCTTGCATTGGGTATTTATGGTATAATGCTGCACCGGCAGAAATATTTATGGGTGATGTAGGGTCTCTCTCCACCGGAGCCGCATTGGGCACCCTGGCCATTTTATTGAAAAAGGAGTTTTTATTGGTCATCATTGGCGGTGTATTCGTGGCTGAAGCTATATCGGTCATCCTTCAAGTGGGATATTTTCGATACACTAAAAAGAAATATGGCGAACCAAAAAAATTATTCCGCATGGCACCATTTCACCATCATTTTGAATTAAAAGGATGGCCCGAATCCAGAGTGGTTATCCGATTTTGGATTATAGGTCTGCTACTGGCACTTCTCACTTTAAGTACGTTTAAAATTCGCTAATGGATATTTCAAACAAAAATTCTATCAATATTCAAGATGCCAAGATTACCGTCATTGGCTTTGGACGTAGCGGTGAAGGTGCATCTCGATTGGCCCAACATTTTGGCGCTAGTGTTTTCATAAGCGATGGCAAAACAGATGCCAAAATGAAATCTCGAGCGCAGCAATTGGAAGCAGAAGGGATCGATGTTGAATTAGGCGGACACAGCGATCAAATTTATGATGCAGAACTGTGGATTATTTCTCCCGGGATAGCCCAGGATTCCCCAATTGTGATTGAAGCAAAATCCAAACATATTCCTGTGGTTAGCGAAATTGAATTTGCCAGTTGGTTCACCCAAGCACCCATAATTGGCGTAACAGGATCCAATGGTAAAACCACCACCGTCAATATTTTATATGAAATGTGTAAAACAGATCGCCTTTCCCCTGCATTGGCCGGGAATGTGGGCACTGCATTTTCCGACAGCGTTTTGAACGATGTGATTAATCCACCATCAAATCGGGTTTATGTATTGGAAATTTCCAGCTTCCAAATGGAGCAGATTATTCACTTCAAACCATTCATTTCTGTCTTTTTAAATATTACGCCTGACCATTTAGACCGTTATCCTACCTTGGATGAATATATCCAGGCAAAGCTCAATATGATTAATAATCAGGATGAAAATGATCATATCATTTATAATGAAGATGACCCGATTTTATGCAAAAAATTTAACGTCGTTTTACCCGATAGACATGCCTTCAGTTTGGCCGGAACCGGCGAAACCATGTTTACGATGAACGCCACCAAAATCTACGATGAAGCGCACGCCACGCTGATTCAATTGGATCAACTCGCTCTACCCGGGCGGCATAATCTGGCGAATGCCCTTGCCGCTGCTACTGCAGCAAGACTCATGGGTGTTCCCAATTCACGAATAACTCAAGCCATGTCATCCTTCGCCGGCGTTCCACATCGATTGGAACGCGTTATGGAATTGAATGGCGTCACCTATTATAATGACTCAAAAGCCACAAATGTGGATGCGGTCAAGGTTGCGCTGGACAGTTTCGAAAACGACATTCACCTCATCCTCGGTGGTAAGGATAAAGGCGGGGAATTCTCACAACTCCTTCCACATGCCCAAAATAAAGTGAAGGAAATTGTTGCCTATGGACAAGCGGCTGAAATGATCTCAACTGCACTCGGAGATGCGGTAAAACTGGAATGCGTTTCCAGTTTAGGAGATGCAATTGAGATCTGTCATCTGCGCGCAGTTTCCGGTGATATTGTTTTACTATCGCCGGGCTGCGCCAGTTTCGATCAATTCAACAATTTTGAAGAACGAGGAGACACTTTTAAATCCATTCTAACAGAAATGGTCGCCTCATGAAGCATATAGATATTATTACCAAAAAATATGACCAAATTCTTTTGGTCCTCATTATCCTTCTTTGTGTGGTGGGAACAGTTATGCTCTATAGTGCCAGTTCTTCCCTATCACTCAATGAGACTAGTGGTGTGACGGATACATTCTTTTTGCGTTCCCATTTAAAAAGATTGATTGTGGGGATGGTGGCCATGTTTTTCTTTATTTTCATGGATTATCGCAAACTAAAATCAGTAGCACCTTATCTGATGATTGGGTCAATTATTTTATTACTCGCCACTAAGATCACCTATATGGCAAAAGGAATCAGCTTCCCCGCACGGTGGCTGGATCTAGGAATTTTAACAGTCCAAACCTCTGATATTGCTCGTTTTTCACTCATCGTTTATCTTGCATACTATATTGATAAAAAACGGGACAAATTAAAAGATTTCTACGAAGGGTTTTTCCCGCCCATTGTACTCATGGCTGCCATTTTAGGAACCATTGTCATTCAACCGGACTTTAGTACAGCAGCAGTAATTGGATTTATTGGATTTGCCATGTTATTTATCGGTGGCGCACGATTACCCCATATTATGGCCACTAGCGTAGTGGCAGTGGTGGTGATGATCCCGGTGATGCTCATGCGATCCTATCGGATGAAACGGGTTCTTTATTGGCTGGGTTCGGTTTTTGGCTTTTCCGGCGGCGCCGACCAGGATGTGGTTGGCTATCAAGCACAACAATCTCTTATCAGTCTTGGTAATGGAGGTTTTTGGGGATTGGGCCTAGGGAATAGTTTAGAAAAAAACCTCTTCCTTCCCACGCCCCATACGGATTTTATTTTTGCTATTATTGGTGAAGAGTTAGGTCTCTTGGGCGCATTGTTTGTTATCACTCTCTTTTTATTCATTTTTCAGCGGGGTATTAAAATTGCGAAAGAAACCACCGACCCATTTGGTGTCATGCTCACCGTAGGCATTTCTTTCAGTATCATTATTTATGCTTTTATCAATGTGGCTGTAGTGACAGGGATATTTCCTGTGACTGGATTGCCCATGCCATTGATTAGTCATGGCGGCAGCAGCTTGGTAATGAATTTGGCATGTTTAGGCATTCTACTCAATATTAGTCAAGCCAAGCGCAGTGTGAGTCACAGCGAGGGGTGGAGACCTGTTTTAAATGGCTAGCCCGATGCAAATCATCATTACGGGAGGAGGTACTGGAGGGCATCTCTTCCCTGCGCTGGCCATTGGTGATGAAATCATGGAGCGGCATCCCAACGCTTTGGTCCATTATGTGGGTTCAACCTTTGGGATTGAAAAAGATGTATTACCGGTAAAAAATGTGGCCCATTCATTACTACCGATTCGTGGACTTCAACGAAGCCTTAATTTCAGTGCTATGGGGAAAAACCTCCTTTTACCAGGACGGCTTCTTTCATCCATCAGCAAGGTCAAATCCCTCCTTAATGATATAAATCCTAATTTGGTGATCGGTACAGGCGGCTATGCCTCTGCCCTCCCATTGAGAGAAGGTATCCGGCGGGGTATACCCACGTTGATTCAGGAACAAAACTCATACCCCGGTGTCACCACAAGATGGTTTGCTGAAAAAGCAAATCGGGTATGCATCGCATTTGAAGAAGCTCAATCATTTATAAAAAAAAAATGTGTTTTGGCCGGTAATCCAGTAAGAAAAGAAATTAACATGGGCGATCGATTACAAGGACTATCTCAATATGGATTTAATGATAATAAAAATACATTATTTCTCTTTGGAGGAAGTCAAGGATCATTGGCGCTAAATCAGGCCATGGATAAAATGATATCCCATTTCTCCATTGCTAACATTCAGGTTATATGGCAAACGGGGAAAAACCTCCATGATGTGTATCGTCACCATGAAAATGAATTAACTCGGGTTGTCCCATTTATTAATGATATGGCCAACGCCTATGCAGCCAGCGATTTGGTATTGTGCCGATCCGGAGCCATTACCTGTTCTGAATTGACTGTATGTGGAAAACCATCCATATTAGTTCCCTTCCCTGACGCGGCAGCAGATCATCAAACCAAAAATGCAGATGCATTGGCAAAACATGGTGCAGCTGCCCTAGTACACGAACAAGAATTAATTCCCGAAAAATTGGCCGCTATGATTCAAGGATTATTGGATAATGCTAGTCAATTAGATGAAATGGCTTCTGCCAGTCTAACATTAGGCAAACCGGACGCTACAGCATCAATCGTCAATCAAGCCATGGAACTCATCTCATGATGTTTCGAAAAGTCAATAAAGTGCATTTTGTTGGTATTGGTGGTATTGGCATGAGCGGGATTGCAGAATTACTCATAAATCTTGGATTTATGGTCAGCGGGTCAGATATAAATGATTCAGAAATCATCCAAAGTTTAAAGTATAAAGGGGCCACTATTTTTGAAGGGCATGAGGCAAGTCATGTGAGCGATTGTGAGGTATTGGTTTATTCAAGCGCTGTACCTAAGGATAATCCTGAACTAGCGGCAGCACATGAAAAAAATATCCCCATCATTAAACGCGCTGAAATGCTGGGTGAATTGATTGCCCTCAAGCAAACCAGTATAGGTGTGGGCGGTACCCATGGCAAAACATCAACATCATCCATGGTGGGTGCATTGCTATCTTACGCCAAATTAGATCCCACTCTGGTTGTGGGCGGATTGGTCCATAATCTGGATACCAATTCACAACTGGGTTCAGGCGACCTCATCGTTGTGGAGGCAGATGAATATGATAAAAGTTTTCTTCAATTAAAACCGACCATTTCTGTCATTACCAATATTGAAAAAGAGCACATGGATTGCTATAATGATTTGGAAGATCTCCATAATTCATTCGCTCAATTTGCCAATTCAGTCCCCTTTTATGGTGCCTTGGTTGCCTGCTTAGATTCCGCCGGTGTTCAGAAAATTTTACCCCAAGTAAAAAGGCCGGTCATCACTTATGGTCTTTCTTCTCAAGCAGAGATTAGTGCAAAAAATATTCGATCCAATAAAATGGATACCACCTATTCCCTTTATCGCCATAATCAAAAATGTGGCGACGTTACTGTACACGTACCCGGCATACATAATGTATTGAATTCTTTGGCAGCTGCAGCCATCGGTTTTGAAATGGGTTTGGACGCAGAGACCGTTAGCAATGGGATCAGCAGTTATGGTGGTGTTCGACGTCGATTTGAACTCAAAGGGATTGCCAGAGATATCATGGTGGTGGATGATTATGCCCATCACCCCACTGAAGTTGCTGCAACTTTACAGGCTGCCAGAGATGGTTGGGATCGGCGCATTGTGGCTGTTTTTCAACCCCATTTATTTTCCCGAACACAATCCTTTTATAAAGAATTTGCCGCTGCGTTCATGGACAGCGATGTGCTGGTTGTTACGGATATATATCCGGCTCGAGAAAAACCCATCAAAGGGGTAACCGGTGAATTGGTGTTTGATGCTGCACGATCTATGGGACATAAACATGCCCATTATATTCCAAGTCTGGATGATCTTCAGGATCGCCTTGATGAAATTGTGAATGAAAATGATATGGTTATTACTATTGGCGCAGGCACAATCTGGAGATACGGACAATCTTATTTTGATCATTTGAACAGCCAGGAGGCGGCCGCCTAAGGTGGATCTGATGGATACATTAAACAACATGGTAACAGGCTCAATGTTGAGAGATGAGGCCATGACGCGACATACCTCCTATGGGATTGGCGGTCCGGCAAAAGCGTATATCACACCAAAGGATAAGGATGACTTGGCTCAAATTTTGCAATTTGCCAACCAACATAATTTACCCACTTATTTCGTAGGCTCTGGATCCAATCTATTGGTGGCAGACGAAGGAATTGATGGCTTAGTGATTACACTGGGAAAATCATTCAATCATCTCGATATCAATGGTGAAACCGTATTTGCTGAGTCGGGAGTAATGCTGGGCAAAATGGTGAAAGAATGCATCCGGCGACACCTGTCCGGCGTGGAGAGTTTAATTGGTGTGCCCGGAACCTTGGGTGGCGCATTGGTCATGAATGCAGGTGCATTTGGGGGTGAAATATCCAATTATTTGAAACATGTGACCGTCATGACCATGGCAGGAGATGAAAAACAATATGTGCCCGGAGAAATCGAATTTAGTTATCGTCATTCTACCTTCCCTTCTGACGAAATTGTTGTCAGTGCAGAGTTCAAACTTATCCAAAGCGATGAAGCAACCGTAATGGAAAGACGGGCTGTGGCCAGTGCCGGACGAAAAACCACTCAGCCATTAAAATTCCGATCGGCCGGCAGTGTATTTAAGAATCCAAAAGAAGGGGCAGCCGGATATTATATTGACCAAGCCGGTCTCAAGGGTACAAAAGTTGGAGATGCAGAAATTTCAGATCACCACGCCAATTTTTTTGTGAACCACGGTCAAGCAAAAGCAGAAGATATTGTATCCTTAATCAAATTATCGAGGCAACGGGTCTATGAAAAATTTGGGATCATGCTTGAATTAGAAGTAAAAACATTGGGGTTTAGTCCCGGGACATTTGACATATGAGTAAAAAGAAGAAACAAAAACTATCATTGAGATCCATTATAGGGATTGGTTTATCCATTCTCTTTTTTATCACTTTGATTGGCGCAGTAAAATGGGCGAACTACCGACAATCTTTTGAGGTCAGTAATATTAGAATATCTGGAAACAAGATTTTAGAAAAATCCACATATGAAGCTATTGTCAGCGCTTTTGAGGTAACATCTATCAATCAAGCCGATTTACGAAAAATGGCACAAGCCATTGAGGAGAATCCATTTGTTAAAGCGGCGCAAGTGAGTCGTCATTTCCCAAACAAAATGACCATTAATATTGTTGAAAGAGATCCATTGGCCATCATCAATCTTGCTGATAAATTAATGATAGACGGCGAGGGTGTGGTATTACCCAATCATGCTTACAGCAACGAAGCGTTGATTCCTATTTTATCCGGATTCAATCCATCCACCGATTTATATCCCCATGGTGAGCAGACCTTTTCAGTGAAAGTCAAGGAGGCCGTAGCCATCTTAAAGCAACTCTCGAATGGCTATCCTGAATTATATGAAAATATATCTGAACTCACTTTAAATAATGATGAAGAATATGTCATTATTTTATCAGATCGTCCGACTAGGGTCGTCCTCGGGAAAGATGATATTATTACCAAATTAAATATTTTGAAAAATTTTGATACAGCTTTAGGACAACGTCAGTTAACCGATTTCCGGTTGCTGGATATGCGGTATAAAAAACAGCTGGTAGCGCGGGAGTGGACATGATTCGCCCAAACCGTAACCAAGACAAGTACATACAGACCGGATTGGATGTGGGGTCCGATAAAATCTGTTGCGCAATTGTTGAGATCGATCCCAATGCAGATAGAATTAAATTATTGGGCATCGGCACATCCCCCGCTACCGGAATTAAAAAAGGTTCCATTACCCATCGAGATCAACTCATCGATGAAATGGATCATGCCCTACAAGAAGCACAATTGATGGCCGATATCACCGTTCAGAGCCTCTCTCTTGGTATTTCCGGGGATCATATTCGAGGAATCAATACCCAAGGGGCCATTGCCATCGGTGGCAATAATGGATCAAATGTGCCAGTACAGCATGAAATCACCAATTCAGATGTGAATAGTGTTTTAGAATTGGCCAAGGCCATCTCCCTTCCTGTGGATCGGGACATCCTTCATGTGCTTCCTCAGGAATTCGTAATTGATACCATGGATTCCATAAAAGATCCTGTAGGGTTAACCGGTCGGCGATTAGAAGCCCGTGTACATTTGATAACCGTAGCCACCACAGCCGCCACCAATTTGGCCAGTTGTGCAGAAGAATTGGGCGTCACAGTGGATTGCATTGTTTATCAAGGACTGGCATCCAGTGTGGCGACCTTGGTTGAAGATGAAAAGAATTTAGGCGTTGCCTGTGTGGATATTGGTGCCACCACCACAGATATTGTTGTCTATTTTGACGGTGGTATTCGCCACACGGCTACATTGGGCATCGGGGCTGCCAGTATTACCAATGATATTGCTGTCATGCTCCAAGTGGGCATTGATGAAGCTGAAAAAATTAAAAAGACCTATGGGTCTGCAAAAGCATCCATGTCCTCTCCGGATTTGGATTTTGAACTCCCGGCGCAAAATGGAGGTCTTAAGCGGAAAGTATCAGAGCATGAATTGTCCCGTTATGTTGAGGCCCGGATGGTGGAAATATTACAATTGGTTATGCGGGAAGTATCCAGAGCGGATATCAAAGAAAAATTAACTTATGGAATGGTTATTACCGGCGGTGGATCCGAGCTAAAAAATCTTTCTGGATTGGCACAGGAAACCATCAATATGCCCGTACGGATTGGTAAACCCAATAATGTAAGCGGTGCCATTGATGTGGCATCGGGGCCATCTTATGCCAGTGCCATCGGTCTCGCCCAATGGAAAAATTTTGGAGAAGATTTAAATAAATTTAAACCAGTGGAATCCCTCAAAGGGACATTGGATAAAGTGAAAAAACTGATAAAAGAATTCTTTTAAAAAGAGAATGAATAGACATACCAAGGAAACAAAAAAAGGAGACTCACTATGCTATTTGAATTCGATAGTTTAGCTGAACAAAAAGCAAATCTTAAAATGATAGGTGTTGGCGGTGCCGGCGGAAATGCAGTCAATCGCATGATCCAAGCGGGCATGAGCGGCGTTGATTTTATTGTTATTAATACCGATGCGCAAGATTTAGACAACAATGCAGCGGAAAATAAAATCCAGATCGGTAAAAACCTCACCAAAGGATTAGGTGCAGGTGCTAGGTCCGAAATTGGTAAAGATGCCATGGAAGCCGATCGTGAAGTGGTAAAATCCATGCTGGAAGGATCGGATATGGTATTTATCACTGCGGGTATGGGCGGCGGCACCGGAACTGGCGCAGCGCCTGTGGTGGCTCAAATGGCCAGAGAAATGGGTATTTTAACCGTAGGAATCGTTACCCTCCCATTTAATTTTGAAGGCCCCAAACGAATGAATCGCGGACTGGCAGGTGTTACTGAATTACGTAAAGCCTGCGATACGGTCATCAACATTCCGAATCAAAAGCTTATGTCCATCGTGGATAAAAGCACAACTGTGGTTGAAGCGTTTAAGCTTGCTGATTCAATTTTACATCATGCATCTAAAGGTATATCGGACCTAATCAACGTTCACGGCTTAATTAATCTGGACTTTGCCGATGTTGAAACAATTATGAAGAACATGGGTGAAGCGGTCATGGGTACCGGTACTGCCAATGGCGAAGAACGCGCTGTATTGGCCGCACAACAGGCCATATCCAGCCCATTATTGGATAATGCCACTATTTCCGGTGCACAGGGCGTTCTTGTCAACATTACCGGCGGCGCTGACCTTACCTTAATGGAAGTAGACGAAGCCACATCCATTATTTTTGAAGAAGCCGGAAAGGATGCCAATATCATCTTCGGTGCCGTTATTGACCCGGTCATGAATGACGAAATAATGGTCACCGTCATTGCCACAGGATTTAATCGTAAAACCATGGTCGAGGATGCTCCGGTCACACGATCTGAGCACAAAGAAGTGACGCCGACGCAAACGAGGATCCTAGCGGAAAAAGAAAATGTGCCCCTTCACCAACAACCAAAACAAGAGGAACTCATTCCACAGGAACCAGTGGTAGAAATGCCCAAATCAACCAAGTTCTTTGATGATACCAATCCACCTATCTATGGAAATGATTTGGATGTACCGGCGTTTATTCGTCGTCAACACGACTGATTCGCAATACAGTTAGGTCAAAGACCTAACACGCCTGTTTTCTTGGTGGGTGGGGTTCAACCCCTCCTTTTTTTAAGTCCCCCAGTCTGGTGATACCGGTCAGGGGGACTTTTTTTGGTCACCCATACCGTTTATAAACAAAAAACCTCCTGCCCGAAGACAGAAGGTTTCTACCAAAGGAGGATCTTTCGATCGTATAATATAAAGCTAAACTTTTTTCCCCTCGGCTCTCATTTTATTCAGCACTTTACGGATACCAATTTTATCAATCAGTCGTAAGCCCTGTGTGGAGACATTCAGGGTAATCCAGCGGTTCTCATCCGCTAGCCAAAATCTTTTCTTTTGCAGATTAATATCAAACCGACGACGAGATTTATTGTGGGCATGGCTCACATTGTTTCCGTACATGGGTTTTCTGCCTGTTACGTCGCAAATTCTACTCATAATTCCATAATACCAGTTTTTTCCCCAAAAAAGCTAGCAAATTTAAAAGTATAAATCACGACTAACAAATAATAATCTATGTTTTATCTACTTTAATAAAACCATCTTTTTGGTTTTAATAAACTCAGCTGTTTGGATTTGTCTTTTGGCAAATCAAAATTAATCTTTGTTATTGGATTAAATGGATTCGGATAGTTTTGTGACAATGCGAATGAATTAGGAATTGGCTTTAATTCCAATGATGATTGGCCGGCACTTAGTACCCCATTATCCCCAACAAACTGGTAAGATAAATGAATGGTTAGATCATCCTTGCCCAAATAATCTGTATTTATTTTTAAAGTTTTTTCGTTCAATGAGAAATATCCTGCCTGAAAAATCGAGTGACCAATAAGTGTATCCACATTTGATAAAACGATCACCTCACCTTCTTTACTCATAGATGGAAATGATAACCGAATATCATTCGCAGGATAGTCAAAATCTAATTGGAGGGCCCGTGTTCCTTTTGGTGGATGAATAATAAAATGATCATTTTTTACCACTAAATTGAGTGTTTCACCTTCTGTATCAATTAATGATGCCGATGAAGCAATCACATTTTTCTTACTCCAATGCCACATACGTGTAAATGCCATCATGTCTCTAGCATCAAATTTTCTATCTACAGTAGGCTTCAAATTAGGTACAGAACCGAGGGTAGGACCCAATTCATACTCAGTTTCATTCAGATTCCATCCTAATACTAATT
>LUME01000331.1_pt1 | contig 21822 bp, 21 predicted proteins | sample 729951 | NCBI WGS metagenome assembly LUME01 (sample SAMN03860271, study PRJNA289734) | marine metagenome | biome: seawater column; feature: ocean; material: water; isolation source: Red Sea water column Station 34 - depth 200m | place: Saudi Arabia: Red Sea | collected 2011-10-15 | depth 200 m | reverse complement strand
CAGCTAAAAGCTACTCATTCCACAGAAATCTTGATTTTCTGACCATCAATATCATCATCTTTGTATTCTTTGCATGTATGTGTGAAATTCACCTGTTTGACTCTGACCAAAAATGCAAGTTCCTCGGTCTTATCTTTTAACATGTCTAATGATTCTTGATCTAAATCCAAAACCGACGCAGTGTTTAGTACATCAGTTGGATTATAACCACGTTCCTTTCTTAGTGACTGTAATCTTCTCGCAAGATCTTTGACTAGACCTTTTGCCATTAGTTCTTCATTCCTTGTGGTAGAGATTACTCCTATGAGATTATTCCTTTTTGAGTATGCAAAACCCTCTTGAATATCAAAATCTACGATGAAATCATCATTATCTAGAGAAATTTTGTTGCCGTCAACATCAAATGTAAACGAGCCATTTTTATCCAGATTTTCGACTATTTCCTCTGGGTCTGTACTTGCAAAAATTTCTAGTAGTTTTCCCATGTGTTGTTTTGCTTTGGGTCCAATTCCCTTACGCTCAAGTTCTACTTTTGCGATAACCGGCAAGCCTGCCTTTTTCATTTCAAGTAATTCCGCTATACCAACATGATTTTCTAACTCAATAATTTTGCATTCTTCTACATTTAATTGAGAACGTAGCAGGTCAGATAATAGTTCTATTTTTTTATGTTCTCCTTTTTCAACACAGATTATTGCTTGGTTTAGTGGCCATCTTCTTTTCAATTTTGCCTTCATTCTTGCTGCTGCAGAAACAGAAACTACATCAATCATCAAGTCAAACGATTCTTCAATACTTTCATTAATTAAGGAGGAGACCGGTTTTGGCCATAATTCTAGGAGTATTGATTCTTTATGATCAAATATTGTTTGATACAAATATTCACTAGTAAATGGAGAAAATGGATGTATCAAGACATCCAAGTTTTTTAGTGCATTTGCTAGGATTGCGTAGATTGCATGTCGTTTATCTTTCTTAGTTTCATCATCATCCCAAAGTTGTTGTTTTGTCATTGGGATGTAAATTTGACTCAATGAATTAATTAGAAAATCTTCAATAGCTTTTGCTGATTCATGAAATTTACAGTTTTTGTTTGATTCCGTACACATCTGGATTGTTTTTTGAAGCTTGGATAGTAACCAGACATCTACATGATCAAGCAAGCCCTTATTTTTTGCCCAATCAATAGTTGTTTGACTGATATCAAATTTGTCATATTCGCTATTCTGCTTAAAGTATAGATGAATGTGAAAAAGTGTGCTTAAAATTTGGTATGGTCTAGACACGAGTTCTTTTGTACTAAAGTTAAGAGTTTCAATCGGGCTTGACTTCCACATAAAATAAAATCTTGTAAGATCAACTGGATATTTGCTTAACAGTTCAGATGCATCAAGAACATTTCCAGTACTCTTACTCATCTTGTTACCTTTTTCATCAAGAACGTGTCCTTGGAATAGGAATGAATTGTAAGGTGAAATTCCTTTATTGTTAAAAATTACATTTTCAATCAAAAGTGTGTATGCCCAGCCACGAGTTTGATCAATACCTTCTGTGAAAAATGGTGCTGGAATTGTTTTCTTGTATTCATCATCACTTAGTGATGCAAAAGGTGCAGCACCGCTGTTATGCCATGTATCTAGCACAAACTCTTCTCGTTGCATCTTTGCAGCACATTTTTTACATTTTATAGTAATTCTATCTATCCATGGTCTGTGTAACTCAAAGTCAGGTCCATCAGGAAGCTCATCTGCCATTTCAATAATTTCTTTTCTTGAAAATAATCTCTCTTTATTTTCACATTCGGTGCAACTCCAGATTGGCAATGGACAGCCCCAAAATCTTTCTCTTGATATGCACCAAGGGTGTTTCTCTTTTATGATTTCTAAAAATCTATTTTTCGGTTGCTCAAAAAAGTACTCAACATTTTGTGCCGCGTCAATAGCTTTATTGTCAAGTCTATCAAGCATGTAAAAATATTCTCTTCTTGTAAGCCAAACCAGTTTGTGTTTAGAGCGCCAGCATAGTGGATATTTGTGTTTAATTTTACCAATTCTCACCAAAGCGTTTTTTTCTTTAATATCTTCCACAATTTTTTCATCGGCATCACGCACAAACATTCCAGCATATTTACCTGCATCCTCCGTAAACTTTACCTCGTCGTCGATAGGAGAAAAGATCTCAACTTTCCGCTTCATAGCTATATTATAGTCATCCTCACCATTTGCTGGGGAAAGATGCACAATTCCTGTCCCAGTATTAACATCAACAAACTTCTCAGCAATTGTAATGTGATAGTTTTTTTGCTTTGACAGCTTGTCCAAGCCTGGTACTATGTCTAGCAGAGGATGAATGTATTTTTTACCTTCAAATTCAGAGCCATTAACTGTTTTCAACACTTTGTAATTTTCTACTCTGATTTCTTTCATAAACTCTTCAAGACGAATTTTTCCAATAATCCATGTCTCGTTATCTACTGACACGTAAACATATTCTTCATCTGGATTGAACCCAATCATTGCATCTGTTACCAATGTAAACGGCATAGTAGTCCAGACAATTGAATAGGCATCTTCGTCTAGCAGTTTTACTTTGTAATACAAAGAAGGATCCTTAACAATCTCATAACCCTGATTAACTTCAGAATGACTTAGCGAAGTTTGGCAGCTTGGGCAGTATGCAACGACTCTATATCCCTCAGTAAGGATGCCATTTTCATGAGCGTGTTTTAATAACTGCCATTCCCTTTCAATATATTCATCATTGTACGTCCAGTACGCATTTTCTTGGTTGAATGACATTCCTAGTTTTTCATCAACATCAACCCATTTCTTATGAAATTTTGATACAATTTTTTTACATTCGGCAACCAAATTTTCAATTTGTAGCGGAGTTGAAATTTCACTTTTACCATTTTTAATCCCAAGTTCTTTTTCAGCCTGTAATTCAACTGGAAGACCCTGAGTATCCCAGCCTGCATTAAAAATCACATTTTTTGAATCAAGTGTATTAAATCTGTACCACAAGTCCTTGAAGACGCGACCCCTAAGATGACCTGCATGTGGTTCTCCGTTTAATGTGGGTGGACCTTCAATGAACATAATTCTTTCTCGTTTATCTGCTGATTCATTAATCAGTTTTTGTAAATCTAGTTTTGAAAGATATTCTTTAGTTGTTTCTTCAATCTTTTTTAGATCAAACTCATTTACCAATTCCATATATCGCTCTCGTGTGTTTATCTCTTATAACAGTAAGTAAGCTCTCTGACATAAGATGAATGAAAATGTTTGACACTGTTGCTCAGAAATTAAAGGATTCTAGGAAGATAGTTTTTGTAACTGGGGCAGGAATTTCTCAAGAAAGTGGAATTCCTACTTTTCGAGGAAAAGACGGTCACTGGAGAAAATATGATCCTATGAAGCTTGCATCGATAGGTGCGTTCTATGATGACCCTAAGTTAGTTTGGGAATGGTATGAGGATAGAAGGAAAAACATACTAGCTGCAAAACCAAATGAGGGTCATTTTGCAATTTCTCAGATGGAGGAATTCAAGGATGTAGTGGTATTGACACAAAATATTGATGGGTTACACCAGCGTTCTGGAAGTACAAATGTTTTAGAACTTCATGGGAGTATAATCCGAATCAAATGTACAGTTTGTGATTTTGCTGACAATATAACTGAGAATTTTGAATCACTTCCGCCCAAATGTAAATGTGGAAGTATGCTTAGGCCTGATGTTGTCTGGTTTGGGGAATCTTTACCACAGAATATTTGGCAAAGTGCAATTAAGGAGGCAAGTGCATGTGATGTGATGATTATTGTTGGTACGTCATTAGTTGTCTCGCCTGCAAACACATTACCTGTGTATGCAAAACAAAATGGTGTAATTTTGATTGAGGTAAATCCTGAAAAAACTGTTATGTCAAATGATATGTCTCTTTCAGTACAGGCAACATCAGTGGAAACATTGCCAAAATTGCTTTCTATTTTTAAAAATGAATAGTTTCAATTTGGATTATATACCAGAGAACAGAATTTTAGATATTGGTTAACGTTCTTGTTATTGGCTCGGGTGGAAGAGAACATGCCATAGGCTGGAAACTTGGTCAAAGTGATAAGGTTGATACAGTTTTTTTTGCACCCGGAAATGGAGGGACATCAAACAATGTGCCAATTCCTGTGGACGACTTAGATGATATTGTAAAATTTGCTTCTGAAAAGGATTGTTTTACTGTAGTTGGACCTGAGGCACCTCTTGCAATGGGTATTGTTGATATATTTAATGAAAAAGGCTTGAAGATATTTGGACCAACAAAAGACGCTGCACAGTTAGAATCAAGTAAGATTTGGGCAAAGAAGTTTATGAAGAGAAATAGTATTCCTACTGCTGCATTTGAGGTGTTTACTGACGCAACAGCAGCAAAAGAATATGTTAATGAAACTGAACATAATGTTGTCATAAAGGCTGATGGTCTAGCTGCAGGAAAGGGTGTAATTGTTTGTGACAGTAAGGATGAGGCTAAAGATGCAATTGATATGATGTTACTGAATAAGAAATTCGGTGATGCAGGAACTAATATCATTATTGAAGATAGAATTGATGGTATAGAGGCATCATACATCGCTTTGTCTGATGGTAAAAGAGTAATTCCAATGGCTACAAGTCAAGATCATAAACGAGTCTATGATGGTGATAATGGACCAAATACTGGCGGAATGGGTGCTTATTCGCCAACACTAGCAATAGATGAAGTTCTTTCTCAAAAAATACAAGAAAAGATTATCGATAAAACAATTACATCATTGAGAAATGAAGGAATTACATTCAAAGGGTTTCTTTATGCTGGAATAATGCTGAAGGATGGTGAACCATATGTTCTTGAATATAATGTCAGGATGGGTGATCCTGAATGTCAACCAATCTTAATGCGTATGAATTCAGATCTTTTTCAATACTTGAATGCATGTGTTAATGACACATTAGAAAAAATGCCTCCAATTTCATGGAAAAATAAATCTGCAGTTTGCGTTGTTTTAGCGTCAAAGGGTTATCCCGAATCTTATCCAAAGGGGGATGAAATTTCTGGTCTAGATTTAATGTATGATGATGCATATGTATTTCATGCTGGGACAAAAAAACAAAATAAAAAAATTATTGTAAACGGTGGGCGTGTCTTGGGCGTTACTGCATTAGGAGATACACTAGAGTCAGCCATTAAAAGTGCATATCGTGCAGCTGAAAAAATTTTCTGGAAAAATAAATACTCCAGGACCGACATTGGAAAAAAAGGTTTGACTTATCTATAAGATTTTATAATTTCGTTTTCTGTGACTATCCAATCAATCTTGATGTCATGTGTGTTACTAGGTACAGATTTTACAATTTGCTTTGAATAAGTTAATGATATTTTAACTGCATTAGTAGTAGATAGAAATTTGTCATAGTATCCATTTCCATATCCTAGTCTGACTCCAGATTTTGACACTCCCACTGTAGGCACTAAAACACAATCAATCTTTTCAGCTTTCTTACAGCTATCTTTTGGTTCCATTATATCGAATCTTCCTTTTTCTAATTTTTCAAGACTGGTGACAGTGTAAAATTCTAGATTATCTCCTACAACCCTAGGCAGAAGTAAGTTTTTGCCTTGTTCTAATATATCTAGCATTATATGATTAGTGTTAACCTCACTACCAATTGGGAAATAACTTGCAATATTTTGTGAGCTATTAAACAAATCAATTTGTTTGAGGTTTTGAGATATTTTACCACTTGAAATTTCTCTTAGCTCAGCTGATGTTGTATCTCGTTTTTCGAGTAGATACTTTCTAAGTGCAGCCTTTTGTATACTAACCGACAATTTCCTTGTTTAGTGATGCTGCTGTAACTGTATTTTTTAATAACATGGCAACGGTCATAGGTCCCACACCACCAGGAACGGGAGTAGCCCATGATGCTTTTTGAATAATATCATCGAAATCAGCATCACCAACCAATTTACCTTCATGTCTTGAAATCGCAACGTCAATAACAACTGCATCTTGTTTTATCATATCTGATGTTAGTTTGAATTTTGTACGATCACCTACTGCAGTTATAATTATGTCAGCATTTTGGCAAATCTCCTTGAGATTTTTGGTTTTTGAATGACATGTACTCACAGTAGCATTATTTTGTAGTAGTAAATTGTATAGTGGTTTTCCTATTAGATTACTTCTATTAATTATTACTACACTTTTTCCCTCAATACCAATCTTGTAATAGTAAAACATTTCCATTATTCCAGAAGGTGTGCATGGCTTCAAGATAGATTTTCCCATTGATAATAATCCCATATTTTGTGGCGTTAATCCATCAACATCTTTTATTGGGAATATGCTTGAAACAGTTGCAAATTCATCTAATTGATTTGGTAATGGTAATTGAACTAGAATTCCATGTACTTCTTTATCGCGATTTAGTTTATCAATAACATCGTTAAGTTGTTCTTGAGTTGTTTCCGCAGATAATTTATAATCTTTAGTTTTAATTCCTACTACCTCACATGCTTTGTGTTTATTTTTTACATATGTTGCAGAGGCTGGGTTATCTCCCACTAAGATCGTGGCCAGACATGGGGTTATATTTTCTGATTTTAATTTTTCAACTGCATTTTTTAAAATATTCTTGACTGCATTTGATACTTCAATACCATCTATCTTTTTCCCTATCATATGTGGTAATAGATGAGTTACTATTTAATTTAAGCCAAAATCAACTTTTCCATATTTTTCTTAAATTAGCCGCTTAAATAGAAATTTTGTAAATTTAGATTATGCTTAAATTGCGTTGCTCGCATTGTGCTGGAATTTTTTGTGGCAACAAATGTAATTGTAAATGTCACACTAAAGATTGGATAAAAAATTAGTCAAAGTTATTTCATTACCTCAACTGGTTCTGGAGCTACCTCAACTGGTTCTGGAGCTACCTCAACTGGTTCTGGAGCTACCTCAACTGGTTCTGCAAAGAAAGCGGAACTTGTTACAGACAATGGCTTCATTTCACCAATAGGTTTTGGCTTTGTAAAACTAGCTAATGCAGGTTTTTCTTCTTGTTCATGTTTGCTGATATCTGGTAAATCACCTAAATTATCATGGTTAACTTTGTTATGATCTATTCTGATGTAATGATACCCATCTGCTCTGAAATATCTCACATTTTTTCCAATTCTAAGTTTATTCAGATCACCATACACCGTCATGTATTTCGAGCCATGGCCTAGGTTATTTGCAAGTGTGTCTCGATCTATGATTTCACCATCACTTATTGATTCCCCATTATCGTGATGCTGCTTAATTTTGCTGATAAGATAGTTTGAATCGTATTCTACTTCAGAAATTAAGTAATCTGCCCACTTTGACATTTCAAAAAATATTGTAATAAACCCCTAATTAAGCAATGGTTTTTCCAATTTTTGAAATTAGATATTATGTTAATCTTTAAAATGTTGAAATTAGTGGGTTTTTTAATGAAAATACAATTTGACACAAACCAATATCTTAAGAAACTAAAAAATAACAAATCCTATTTTGAAACTTTCATCAATAAGGAATCCTTGGCAACTGGTGTTCTATTTTTAAAGCCTGATCAAAAAGATACACAAGAGCCACATGAATCTGATGAGATTTATTACATTTTAAGTGGTAATGGATTTTTACAGATAGGCAAAAAATCTTATCGAATTAAAGAGGGCCAAATCTATTTTGTAGCAAAAGATATACCACATCATTTTTATGGTAATACAAAAAATCTTTCAGTCCTGTATTTTTTTGGTGGTTCTGATACTTAGGAAAGGAATTTTACGTTTCTTCCTACCACTTTGATTTTCTTTTCTGCTATTAGTTTCACAGCTTTTACGTATGCTTTGTGTTCTTTTGCTAGTATTTTCTTTGATAATGTTTCTTCAGTATCATCATTTTGAATTTTTACTGTTTCCTGAACAATAATTGGTCCTGTATCCACACCCTCATCCACAAAATGAACAGTACAACCAGAGTGACTTACACCTGATTCAATTGCTTGTTTTTGTGCATACAGTCCGGGAAATGCAGGCAAAATGGAAGGATGAATATTTAGTATTTGATTTTTAAATTTTTTAACGAATTCTGGGCTCAACACTCTCATAAACCCTGCAAGACAAATCAGAGAATTTTTTGGTGTAATACCGTATTTACTCAGTATGTATATTATTTTTTGGTCATACTCCCATCTTGTTCCCTGAAATCCCTTACTTTCTATAATTTCAGTTTGCACACCAAATTTACTTGCAATCTTTAATCCATTTGCAGATGGTTTGTTTGAAATAACGATTGTAGGTTTAATTGGAATGTTTTGTTTTTGTACTGCATTAAGTATAGATTTCATGTTGCTCCCTCTTCCAGAGATTAAAATTGCAAGTTTAAGCAACGCTTGATTTAGGTTTGTTCATAAAATAAAGCTATAGATTACCATGGATTATCATCCACTAGTTTTGGTTCATTATCTATTATCTTGAATCCCATAATATCCAGCGTTTCTTTTGCAGTGGGGGTATTTCTTTCCAATATTTGTTTTGCAAGATCAATACGTGATTTCATGTCCATATTTTGACCAATTTTGTATTTTCCCCGCAGTGATTTTGGAACTATCTTGATCACAACGACTTCATCTAGAACATCCATCTCAGGTTTGATTGGTTCGTACCCGCCTTCAGGTTGGTATTTTTTCATCAAACCATTTAGGGCAGTAGTTTTTTCTTCCTTGTCTGAAACAATGCTAGCATTTCCTTTTATTACCACACTTATATACAGTGTATCGGCCAAAGATGCGTCAGTAGGATCTGAAAAATATGATGGTAAAAATTCTAGATTTTTGTCAACTTCAAATCCTACTTTTTGATTTCGCCTAATATTATCAAGCTTTTCACCCCTTAGATGTGAATGCATGTAAATTACATCGCTGATAAATACAAAATTCATTGGTATGATTTGTGGGTATCCATTCTCATCAATACTTGATATTCTACCGGTTTGCTGAGAGCTTAAAAATTCAATGATTTTTTCTTTTGATTTTATTTCTAATTTTCCAAGTAATTGCATTATGATTTTACTTATTTTGTTCTTTAAAATAAGGAATTACATGACTAGCAAATTTATCAATTGAACCAAAGTAATTTTTTCCCCAAAACCTAATCACAAAATGATTTACTCCAGCTTTTACAAATCTCTCAAATACAGGAATTATATCGTCAGGTGTGCCGACAGCAGTTGAAGATCTTGCTACAGCATTAGGAATTTTTGTTGCTGCTTCACGCATTTTTACAATCCAATCTTGATTTGACATAGAATATTCCGTAAAGTATTTCCTAAAATCAAATCCTTCAATTTCTTTAAGTCCATGCACCCTAAGTATTTCAGGCTTAAACAGACTAACCTTGACGGCTTCTTTCATCCTGGCCCAAGATTCTTCAGCATCATCAGAGAAATAAACATCAATATCTAACGCCATCTGAAAATTATCCTTTTCCTCTTGTGTTCGGTTATTTTCATTCATTGATACTTCAATTTGCTTTTTATGGTCTTCAAATAATTCTGGGGTGTACCCTATTGGTAACCAACCATCACCATATTTTCCAGTTAGAGCCAATGTTCTTTTTCCACCAGAAGCCATGTATGTTGGCGGGCGTGGTTTTCTTATTGGTGGTGCCTGAAGGCAAGCAGATTTTAATTGATAATATTTACCCTCGAAATCCACTGTGTTATCAGGTGTAGAATCATATAGTTTGTGGATTACTTGAATTTGTTCTTCCCATTTAGAGACCGGTTTTTCAAACGGAATGCAAAATTCTTTTAGATTTTGTGCTTCACCTGCACCAATTCCAAGAATAGCCCTACCTTTTGAAACACGGTCTAGTGTAATTGCAGCTAGTGCAATATTTGATGGGTGTCTTCTAATTGCATCAGTAACACATGTTCCTAATTCAACATTACGTGTAACAGCTGCAATTGATGATAACATAACCCAAGGATCTAACACAATTGCATTTTTCCATTGTGGAACATTCGTGTGATCCATATAGAAAATAGAATCATATCCAGTACGGTCAGCCAACAAACAAGCAGTTAGAATCTGATCTTCAGAGTAACCTGCTCTTGCAACGTTTAGTCCATTCTGAATTCCAAACTTCATCATATTATTTCTACCTAGTAAAATTCCTTAATTTCAATATTAATAAGTTCTCAGCAGTTAGGGAATACTAATTGTGTATTATGTAGAAAATGGACTCAAAGATTGTCATCATTTATTGCATTAAGACATTTAATGACATCTTCCTTTGAAATTGGGATTGGATTAGGATCAAGATGCCCCTTATCCGTCATTACAACATCAGCCGCTTCGTCAACAGGAGCTTTTAATTTCATTTTATCAAAACCAAGTTTTTCAATAACTTGTTTAAATTTTTCATAGAAAATTGAATTATTGTGTTTATGTGCTATGGTGGTGCATGAAGATAAAGAGTATCCATGGGCAACGCCTTCATTGGAAAACACATATGATAATGCATGACCAAGTGTGGTAGAGCAGTTTCCAAATCCCATACCTGAAAGCATTGAACCATAAGGATAATTTTCTGGTTTGTCATTAATTATTGCATCATATAACACATCAAACGCTTGTTTGCATAATGTTCTTGTCAAATCATTACCCAACTTGCTATCATATCCTTCTGTGGCTTGAGCACATGCATCACAAACTGAATTCTTAATGATTTGTTCTGGTGTACCATCCATAAAATACGAGTCAACTATGGCACGATCTGCTAGGAATCTATCTTCCCGTAGAAGTTTCTTCTTACCATCAAATTTTAAAACACAATAAGTTGTCATTTCAGCTCCAGTACCAAAAGTTGTGGGGATCAAAATCTTTTCTACACCAAATTCTTCTGCTGAATATTTTACAACATCCATAGAACTCCCTCCACCAAGACCGATTAACACAGACGGTTTTTTTGCCTTGAATTTATCTATAACAGTCTTTACATCATCAATAGATGGTTCAGGTGTAACTTTGTCGTATAACATGTAATCCTGTATGCCCATTTTGTCTAACCACTTCCCAGAAAGCTCAATTGGAGCCGTAGTTACAACTAAAGCATTTTTTGGATATTCTGCCTCAGAAAGTACATTTTCACCAAATTGAATTACTTTTGGTATTCTTACTGTATGCATAGTTTATTGAAATTGTAATTATTATTATACCTTACAATCATTGGAGACGGTTTATTTATTAAAAATAAAAACAGAAAATGATGATTAAGAATTTTAATTCACTGGCAAATACAGAAGTGAAGAAAAAAGCATTAAAGATATTAGAGGCAGGATTAGCCGCTGCACAGCCAAAAAATTTCCTAAAAGCATTTGTGAATAAAAATTACATCTTACTGGGAAAAAATCATGTATCTTTATCGAATTATAGAAAAATTTTTGTGGTTGCATATGGCAAGGCTGCAGGTTCTATGGCAGAATACGTATCAGAGAAAATTAATGTTTCAAAAGGAATTGTTGTAATTCCAAAATACACCAAATCTTCACTATCTAGTAAAAAATTCAAGATATTTTATTCTGGGCATCCATTACCTGATAAGGAAAGTGTAAGAGCGGGAAAAACAATACTAGAATTTGTTAATAACCGTTCTAAAGGAGATTTCATACTCTTTTTGGTATCAGGGGGTGGTTCCTCTTTGTTAGCTCTACCAGATAAAGTAACTCTAACTGAAAAAAAACACGTAACCAAATTATTATTGGAATGTGGTGCTACAATTGATGAATTTAACACAGTTAGAAAACACCTGTCAAGGATAAAGGGTGGTAAGCTTGTTCAAAACATGAGTTGTGATGGATGTGCATTAGTAATGTCAGATGTAGTTAGTAACGATTTATCGGTAATTTCATCAGGGTGTACTTACAATGATAGCACAACATTTTCTGACGCAATAAATGTAATAAAAAAATATTCCTTGGAGAAAAAACTCCCAAAAAAAGTGATTACATATCTAAAACATGGTTTGGTTACAAATACAGTACAGTCAAACAGATCAAGGATCAAGAATAAAATTATAGCAACTAACCAGGACTGTTTAAACGCCATGGTTTTAAAATCCAAATCACTTGGATTTTCTACTAAAGTTTATTCACCAATTAAACAAGATGTCAATGTATCAGCAAAAAAAATTGTACAGATGATACCAAGAAATAGGAAATTATGTCTCATATTTGGCGGTGAACCAACAGTACAAGTAAAGGGAAAAGGAAAGGGTGGACGTAACCAAGAACTTGTACTACAGATCTTAAAATTAATTCATAATTCTAACTATCATATGCTAGTTTCTTCAACTTCAACGGATGGTGTTGATGGTAATACAACATGTTCTGGGGCCTTTATTGAAAACGATTCATTTAACCTACAAGAAATCTCTTCCTATTTGGCAAACAACGCTTCTCATTCGTTTTTCAAAAAATATCGCGGGTTGATAAAAACAGGACCTACTAAAACTAATTTAATGGATATAGGTTTGATCATAAAATACTAGTTTATGTCCAAGCTTTTTTGTCTTTCTTCCAAATAATTTTGTTATCAATGTACGTATGATCTTTTTCTTCAAATACCGTATGCCATTTTCCATTATCTGGGAAAATTCTGTTTAATTCCTTAACTTTCTTATTAGTTGGTGCTTTATTCATCAAAGCACCCCATTTCATATATGGAATTTTTGGCATAACATCATTGATGTCAGTCATAGCACATCTTGGAAAGATCCTTATTTAAAAATCATTATTTGTTTTATTAAATCGTTAAACAAAATCCCTAGAGTCCCTAGAAGCAGACGTTTTATTATTACCAGAAAGATGTTCCGTAGCTATATTTTTTGTTGGATTTATCAAATGGTATTCCAATTTTAGATTTCTATGACCCACTAACTGATTAATAAAGTGGATTTTGTCATTAATTATTTGGTTTTCTGTTTTATGCTGTTGTATTAAAATTTCATACATTTCTTTCGAGTCACACATGACATGTACCTTATCAAAATCTTTTATTATGAAAACACCAAGACCCCAATAAATTCCCACATGAAGTGCGACAAATTTTGATTCATCATCATTTTTTATGTTTAACTTATATCCTGAAATATACGGTGGTGGGTGTTCTCTGATTTGGTTTACTACTTCCTTTCCGGTTTTTATTGACCATGAGTACTCTTTCAAGTTACCATCAAAAAATAGTTCATGTTCCAACTGTCAATCAAAAGCGTGTTTTTTGTCTATATATTTTAAATTCATCACTTATTGATCAACATTGAAAGTTTCCAATAATGCTTGAATCACACTCATTTTTTACAAAAATGGTAGATGAATTAATAGAATTTTCAGAATATGATTCTGAATTATCTGATGGTATTAAATGGCTTGACGAGCAAGCACAAAAGAAAGGATTGTCATTCTATGACATGGTTTTTCATGTTTTGTATAAACATGATATTAATACGAAAGCAAAGGAATGGCTTCATTCTAGAAATTAATTTTATTTCTTGATTCTTTTTTCTATAGGGATATATTCACAGCCCTGCGGTCCGGCATATTTTCCAACATAGACAGCCTTTGGTCTGTATAGCATAGGTTTTGGTGCAGCTTCTGCAAATTTTTCTTCAATTATATGTGCAGCCCAACCAGCAACCCTAGAAACAGCAAAGATTGGTGTATTAAGATCCATTGGAATTCCTAGCATATAGTAAACCGATGCACTGTAAAGATCTACATTTGGAAAAATTTCTACACTCTTAGCCTTTTTCATTAAAGATGAAGTAGTGTGTTCTACTTTATTCGTTATAGCATACCATGGCTGGTTAATTTTTTCTGATAACCGCTTTGATAATTCTTTTAACACATGGGATCTAGGGTCAACAGTTTTGTAGACTGCATGCCCCATTCCCATAACTCTTTCATTCTTGGTAAATTTTTGTTTAATGTATGGTTCAACATTATCTATTGTTTTTATATCAAGAAGCATTCTCATTACTTCATAATTTGCCCCTCCATGCAGTTCACCACTTAATGCACCAACCGCCGCACTAGCAGCAGAGTACATATGTGCGCGTGTTGATGCAACTTCTCTAGCTGCGAATGTTGAAGCATTCAAAGTATGGTCTGCATGTAAAATAAGGCAAATATCAAATATTTTTTCTAACTCTTGTTCTGGTTTTTCTCCATTTAGCGTATATAGAAAATTTGCTGCATGACTCAAACTAGAATCCGGCTCAACAATTTTTTTATTATTACGTATTCTATGCCAGCTTGAAACAATTGTTGGAACCTTTGCAATTAGATTAATAGCTCTTTCATAACTTGCTTCTTTAGTTGCAAATTCCTCATCATAATAACCACCAAATGCCGCAACAAATGCTTGCAGAACATCCATAGGGTCTGCATCTTTTCTCCAGTTACCCATGTTAATTTGCATTTGCTTAGGTATAGTTCTAGCATCAGCTAACTTTGCTCTGAAATCGTTATACTTATTTTTAGTTGGTAATTCATCATGAAGTAGTAGATAACATGTCTCTTCAAAGTTAGAATTTTTTGTTAAATCCAAAATATCATAACCACGATAAATTAGCTTCCCTTTTTGACCATCAATAGATGAGATTTTAGTATCAGCCACCTCTATGTTCCTTAAACCAATGTTTTTTGTATCCATATTTCTTATCTAAAAATAACGTTTTTAAATTTTCAATCGTACTAATGTTTTGAAAATTTAGTATTTTGTCTAATCTATTAACACTTGATGATATAACATGATTTTTGACTGAATTAACATGTCATATTTAGAGCGTGGATTAATGCAACAAGTGGATAAAATTATTCTTAATGCTGATCCGGAAGAGTTAGCTGAATTACAGAAAATTGATGTTAAAACTCAACTTAATGGAGTTTGGTTTTATGATTATTACACATCATTACATCAAAAACCACAACAAAATATGCAAGCAGAAAATAAATTTTAAAACATTTTAAGAATTTTACCATCCTTGATTTAAATGAGGGATTTAAGCAACTCAATAATATGTCTGTCAAATCATCTAGAAAAACAACTTTACAAAAAACTTTAACAGGATCTAAAAAACAACAGAGAACTAAAATTATCTGTGTTTCACATAAGGAAGATGCGGATGGAATTTCTTCTGATGATAAAAAATTAAAAAAATTATTTATCTGTGATCTTGGATTAAATAAACAAATAAATGATAATTTTGTTGAACTGCTTACTGAATTAAGAAAAAAACGAGTCTCTGTGACTTACATAGATCATCATGATGTAGATTCAAATGTTATTACTAAACTTAAAAAAATTAAAGTAAAATTAATTCATGATATTTCTGAATGTACATCCGTTCTTGTTTATGATACATTTAAGAAAAAATTATCAGAACATTCTTCATTTATTGCTGTGTGTGCTGCAATAACAGATTATATGGAAAACAAACCAGTCGCTTCAAAACTTTTACAAATGTATGATCGGCAGTTTGCATTGGTAAATGCCACGGTCTTAACTTATAATATAGTGGGGCATCAAAAAGATCCTGACTATCTTCTTTATTTAGTTGATGAATTGTCAGAATCAAAATTCCCGCATGAAATTCCAAACACGTATGAATTTGCTCAAATTCAAGTTGGGAAACTTGCTGAAATAATGTCAACGGTCAGAAAGTCAATGAAAGTTTCAAAAAACCTTGCTCATATGGAAGTTCTTGATTCAGGTGCAAGTGGGGCTGTTAATTTTGTACTTGGTTTTTCAGGTAAAGATGTTGGTATTGCCTATAAGGAACGTGTGGATAAGGGAATATATGCAGTATCTGTAAGAGGCTCGCCATCATGTAAGACTCATCTAGGCAGACTGATATCTTCTATTGCTGCTGATCTTGGAGGATCTGGCGGTGGTCATGATAAAGCATGTGGTGCAGTAATTCCAAAGGGAAAAATGAAAAAATTTTTGCTGAAAATGAATTCGATGCTAGGGTAATCTACAGCTTAACCAAATTTGATGCTGGGCTCTAAAATTAATACGTAGCATCCTAATCTTAAATTTACGTAATTTTAGGTGTGAATATTTATGATTAAAATCAATTCATCACAAGATATACCTAAAGAATTAAGAAAAGTTAGGCGTTTTTCTTCAATAGTAATCAAAAAACTGAAATCAGAATCAATAAGTTCTGAAAATATCAACGATTTTACTTTTGAAGAATTAACTGATATTAATAAAATACTTTCATTAACTAATTTTCTCCTTGCAAAATATGAGCATAAAAAAAATATGCATTTAATTTTAAAGGAGTTTGTTGATTTAATTACAAAGTCTGCAAATTCGCTTGAATCTATAGACGATAAGGTTGAGGAGTTACTTATATCCTCCACAGCTGAAATTTCACGATTAAAAAGCAAAAACAGTGTAAATAATTTAACCAGATTTTCTACAGATGTTTACTCTCCTAACTACCCTTCTAAAATTACATGTAATTCTTGATAGGTAATTTAGATGAGTTTAGCTCCACAAGAAATAGAAAAAAGCGCAAGCAAATATGCTTCAGATGCGATAAAATATGATTCACAAGGTGCGCGTGGGATGGCAATTGCACATTATCAAAAAGCGATTGATACACTATTCAAATTGTTAAATCTTTATCCAGATAGTAGATTAAATAAAATATACGGGGAACGTATGAAATCATATCAAGATAGAATAAAGATACTTCAATCTACACATGGGGTTGATTTTGAACCTGCTGTAGATCCAAAGGCATCACCCGAAGCACAGCAAGCAAGTATTACAAAGACTCGTGAAGATACATTTGATGACATGGTAATGAAAGAAAAACCAAATGTTCATTGGTGTGATGTTGTTGGTATAGATGATGCAAAAAATGCATTACGTGAATCAATAGTTTATCCAAGTAAGAGATCTGATCTTTTTCCATTGGGTTGGCCTAGAGGAATTTTACTATATGGTCCACCAGGATGTGGTAAGACGGTTCTAGCTGCAGCAACGGCAAATGAGCTTGACGGTTATTTCATTAATGTAGATGCATCATCTATGATGAGTAAATGGTTAGGTGAAGCAGAAAAAAATGTTTCAAAATTATTTAAAATGGCGCATAGTTATGGAGAAAAAGAGGGTAAACCAGTAATTTTATTCATTGATGAGCTTGATTCTCTTTTAGGTGAACGAACAAACGAAATTGGCGGTGAGGTTAGATCAAGAAACCAGTTTCTTACAGAAATAGACGGTCTTAATGGTAAAGGCAAAGAAGCTAAACTGTATGTGATTGGTGCAACCAATAAACCTTGGAGCCTAGATCATCCATTTTTGCGTAGATTTCAAAAAAGAATCTATGTTTCATTACCAACATTGACAGCTAGAGAGAAACTCTTTGCACTTTATACAAACCAACTAAAACTGGATTCTAGAGTAAAACCTTTAGCATTAGCAAAAATTTTTGATGGTTATAGTGCAAGCGATATCAAGGATATTTGTCAGGCTGCTCAGCTAAAAATTGTAAATGAATTATTTACCTCGACTGAATATAAGGAGCCAGTAGCAGGAGAAAGTCCTCCTTTACCGCGTGATCTAACTATGAAAGACTTTAGGGAAATTATAGATAGACGAAAACCAAGCGTTTCCAACGAAATGATTAGGGCATATTATAAGTGGAGCGAGCAATTCAAGGCACTTTAATACTAAAAATCATTAGAACTTCAATTACTTAGCATTTACAAAAACTTAAATTCCTAATTTAATTGAGTCGCAGAGGGTCGCAATAACTGTAAAGAAGTCGAAGTTTGCAAACAAATTTGCAAAACTGATCTTAAGTGACGGCTCTGTTTTTGATGGTATGGGATTTGGCTATTCTACAACAACTTTTGGTGAAATTGTCTTTAATACTGGAATGGTTGGTTATACTGAGACATTAACAGATCCATCCTATAGTGGCCAGATTCTTACTCTAACGTATCCATTAGTAGGTAATTACGGCGTACCTGATCCTGCTGCAAAAACAGATGGAATACCAAAATTTTTTGAATCTGATAGAATCCAAGTTCGCGGCTTGGCGATCCACGAATTATCCTTGTCAGCTAGTCATTGGAATCTTACTATGACACTTGATGAATGGTTACACAATGAAAAAATTCCAGGAATTTCTGGCATTGATACACGAGAACTAACGAAAAAACTGAGGCAGTCAGGAGTTATGATGTCAGCTTTATCTGTGTCTGAAAATAAAATTGATGAAAATGATCTTAAAGCGAAATTAGAATCTGCACCTAATTATAATAATGAAAAGTTTATGGATTTAGTTTCAACTAAGAATGTACAGAAAATAGGCGATAAGCCAAAAAATGTTGTATTAATTGATACTGGTACAAAAAATGCCATAGTTAGGAATATTCTTGATATTGGTTATAGCGTTGTTAAAGTTCCGTGGAATACTAGTATTAAGGAAATTTTAAAACATGACCCAAAAGGTGTTGTAATAAGTAATGGACCAGGCGACCCACAAAATTGCCCTAACACTATCTCCACTGCTAAATCATTAATTGAAAATGATATACCAACATTAGGAATATGTCTTGGGGCACAAATTTTAGGAATTGCAGGAGATGCTAAAACGTACAAACTAAAGTATGGACATAGGGGTCAGAATAAACCATGTGTAAATCTATCTAACAATCAAGTTTATGTTACTAGCCAAAATCATGGTTATTGTATAAATCCTGATTCACTAAAAGATTCTAAGTTTGATTTATGGTTTTCAAACACAGATGATAAAACTGTAGAAGGAATTATGCATGAAAACAAAAAATGTATTGCAGTTCAATTTCATCCAGAGGCATCACCAGGACCTTATGATTGTAAATTTATTTTTGAAGAGTTGAAAAACATAATGGAGGGGGGAAAATCTGGTGAAGCGTGAAACATTAGAAAAAGTTCTTGTTCTTGGCAGTGGGGCAATAAAAATCGGAGAAGCAGGAGAATTCGACTATTCCGGAAGCCAATGCCTCAAGGCAATTCATGAAGATGGAATTAAGAGCGTTCTAATCAATCCAAATATTGCTACTATTCAGACTGATACAAGGTTTGCCGATGAGGTTTACCTCTTACCTGTTACTCCAGAATATGTTCAATCTATTATTGAAAAAGAGAGGCCTGATGGTCTTATGTTAGGCTATGGTGGTCAGACTGCATTAAATTGTGGTGTAAATCTTGACAAACTTGGAATATTAAAAAAATATGGAGTATCTGTTTTGGGAACACAAATTCCTGGGATTATGGCAGCAGAAGACAGACAGAAGTTTAAAGAATACATGGTTAAATGCAATGTACCAGTTTTAAAAAGTAAAACAGTAAATACATTTGATGATGCAAAAAAAGTTGCAGCAGAATTAGGCTATCCTGTGATAGTTAGAGTTGCATATACTCTAGGAGGCAAGGGTGGAGGAGTAGCATTTAATGAAATCGAATTATATGAAATTGTGGGTCGTGGACTTACAGCAAGTCTTGTAGGACAAATATTAATTGAAGAATATGTGGGTAGTTGGAAACAAATTGAATATGAGGTAATGCAAGATTATTCAGAAAACAATGTCATAGTTTGTAATATGGAAAATGTTCTTTCAATGAAAGCACACACTGGTGATAATATTGTGGTTGCACCATCACAAACTTTGGATAATCATGAATATCATATGTTAAGAACTGCCGCATTACGAGCTACAAAACAAATTGGGATTGTAGGCGAATGTAATATCCAATTTGCATTGGATCCAAATTCTGACAAATATGCGGCAATTGAAGTTAATCCTAGACTTTCACGTTCCTCAGCATTGGCAAGTAAAGCTACTGGATACCCATTAGCGTACATGTCTGCAAAGATTGGGCTTGGTTATTCGTTGCCTGAGTTAGTAAATAGTATTACCAAGGCTACAACTGCTTGTTTTGAGCCATCACTTGACTATATTGTCTGTAAACATCCAAGATGGGATTTTGAGAAATTTGAACTTGTAAACAGGAAACTAGGACCCACAATGAAATCTGTTGGTGAAGTAATGGCAATTGGAAGAAATTTCGAAGAGTCACTTCAAAAATCAATACGAATGCTTGACATAGGAGTAGACGGCCTTGTCTTAAATCGTCGAAAAGGTGATTCCATTGATCAAGAACAAATCGAAGAGCATCTTCAAGCCCATGATGATCAAATTTTATTCCATGTTGTGAATGCTCTTCGTATTGGAATGCCTATTGAAAAAATTTACCAGTTATCTTCCATTGAACCCTGGTTCATAGAAAAGATCAATAATATTGTACAGACTGAAGCAAAATTAAAATCATTGCCACTTGAACGAGGAATTTTATCAGATGCAAAAAAATTTGGATTTTCTGATAAACAAATAGGACGAGCTGTTAACAAGGAGGAATTAGAGATTAGAAAAATTAGAAAAGGGTTTAACATATTTCCGGTAGTTAAACAAATCGATACACTTGCAGCTGAATGGCCAGCAGTAACCAATTATCTTTACCTTACTTACGGCGGAACAAGCAATGATATTTCACTTAGCACTGACGATAGTGGAATTGTGGTTATTGGTGCAGGTCCATATAGAATTGGCAGTAGTGTAGAATTTGATTGGGGAACTGTGAATATGGTTTGGGGTCTTCAAGATAATGGTGAAAAAAATGTTGTTGTTGTAAACTGTAACCCTGAAACTGTGTCTACGGATTATGATATTTGTAGTCGTCTTTATTTTGAAGAATTAACACTTGAAAGAATTTTAGATATAACAGAATTTGAAAGTCCAAAGGGTGTTGTAACGTCAGTTGGTGGTCAAGTAGCAAATAATCTTACTACAAAATTATCTAACAATAATGTAAAAATTTTTGGGACCAAAGCTGAAGATGTAGATATGGCTGAAAATCGTTCAAAGTTCAGTCAAGTTTTAGATAAGCTTCACATAATGCAGCCAGCTTGGCAGGCGTTTACTAGTATCACTGATGCCAAAAATTTTGCATTAGAAGTTGGTTACCCTGTTTTGGTTAGGCCTTCATATGTTTTAAGCGGAGCGGCAATGAAAACAGTTTGGTCACAAGTAGAACTTAAAAAATTTGTTACTGATGCTACAACTGTGTCACCTGATCATCCTGTTGTAATTACAAAGTTTATGCTTAATGCATTGGAAGTTGATGTAGATGGTGTTTGTGATGGAAAAAACGTGATAATCGGTGCAATAGTAGAACACATTGACAGTGCAGGTGTTCACTCAGGCGATGCAATGATGTGTATACCGCCTTGGAGATTAAGTAATAAGATTATTGAGAATATTATTGATTCCACAACTAGAATTGCAACTGAGTTTAGCATCAAGGGGCCATTTAATTTACAATTTTTAATTAAGGATGCTCAAGCATATGTAATAGAATTAAACATTCGTGCCTCACGTTCTATGCCATTTGTTTCCAAGTTCATTAGAATGAATCTGATTAGTTTAGCTTCACAGGCTACATTAGGAAAAACTTTACCAAAAATGACCCAAAATTTATGGATGAATACTGGATTATACGGAATAAAAGTTCCTCAATTCTCTTTCATGCAGTTGGATGGTGCTGATATAGTATTAGGTGTTGAAATGCAATCTACTGGTGAAGCTGCATGTTTTGGCAGTAGTTTTTACGATGCATTATCAAAGGGTTTAGAATCA
>LUME01000448.1_pt1 | contig 22065 bp, 17 predicted proteins | sample 729951 | NCBI WGS metagenome assembly LUME01 (sample SAMN03860271, study PRJNA289734) | marine metagenome | biome: seawater column; feature: ocean; material: water; isolation source: Red Sea water column Station 34 - depth 200m | place: Saudi Arabia: Red Sea | collected 2011-10-15 | depth 200 m | reverse complement strand
GAACTCCACATCGAACAGGGCCCGGTGCTCGAGGCCGAGGGCACCACCATCGGCGCCGTCACCGGCGTGCAGGGCATCTCCTGGACCGGCTACACGGTCACCGGCCAGTCCAACCACGCCGGCACCACCCCGATGCACCTGCGCCACGACGCCGGCTACGCCGCCGCCCGCATCGCCACCCACGTCCGGGAGGTCGCCGAGTGCATGGGCGACCGGCAGGTCGCCACCGTCGGACGCCTCGAACTCCACCCCGACCTCGTCAACGTCGTCGCCGGCAGCGCCGAGCTCACCGTCGACCTGCGCAACACCGACGAGACGCTCCTCCGGGCCGCAGAGGCCGACGTGGCCGCGTTCGTGGCCGGCCTGGCCGCCGACGAGGGCGTCGAGGTCGAGGCCACCACCCTGGCCCGCTTCGAGCCGGTCGAGTTCGACGACCGGGTCGTCGCCGCCGTCGCCGCCACCGCCGAGCGGCTCGGCCACTCGGTCGCCCGCATGCCGTCGGGGGCCGGCCACGACGCCCAGATGCTGGCCCGGGTCTGCCCGACCGGCATGGTGTTCGTGCCCAGCCGGGACGGCATCAGCCACAACCCGGCCGAGCACACCGACCCCGCCGACCTCGTCGCCGGCGCCGACGTGCTGCTCCAGGTGCTGCTCCACCTCGACGCCTGCGACCTCGACGGGGAAGGCGACGCACGATGAGCCGCCTCGTCACCGTGGGCGCCGCCCAGACCGGCCCGATCCAGCGGGACGACACCCGCCCCGACGTCGTCGAGCGCCTCCTCGCCCTGCTCCGGGAGGGGGCCGACGCCGGCTGCGACCTCGTCGTGTTCCCCGAGCTGGCCCTCACCACCTTCTTCCCCCGCTGGTGGGTCGACGACCGCGCCGAGTTCGACCACTTCTTCGAGACGGAGATGCCCGGCCGCGACACGCAGCCGTTGTTCGACGAGGCGGCCCGGCTGGGCGTCGGCTTCCACCTCGGCTACGCGGAACTCACCCCCGAGGGCCGCCACCACAACACGGCGATCGTCGTGGACGGTACCGGCACCATCATCGGGCGCTACCGCAAGGTGCACCTGCCCGGCCACCATGACCACCAGCCCTGGCGGGCGTTCCAGCACCTCGAGCGCTACTACTTCGACCCCGGCGAGGGCTTCGGCGTGTTCGCCGGCTGGGGCGGCGTGCTCGGCATGGCGATCTGCAACGACCGCCGCTGGCCCGAGTCGTACCGGATGCTCGGCCTCCAGGGCTGCGAGCTGGCCCTCATCGGCTACAACACGCCGATCCACTACGCCCCCGACCCGAGCCAGGACGCGCTCCAGGGGTTCCACAACCGGCTGTGCCTGTCGTCGGGCGCCTACCAGAACGGCATGTGGGTCGTCGGCGTCGCCAAGGCCGGCGAGGAGGAGGGCTGCGACCTCCTCGGCGAGAGCGCCATCTACGCCCCGTCCGGCGAGGTGGTGGCCTGCTGCGAGACCGTCGGCGACGAGCTGGTCGTCGCCGAGTGCGACCTCGACCGCTGCGCCGACTTCAAGGACACCCTGTTCGACTTCGGCTACTACCGGCGCCCCGAGGTGTACGGGGCGATCACCGGCCAGGCCGGCGTGGAGGTGCCCGCCGACGTGGCAGCGGCGCTGGGACGCGATGGCGTCGACGGGGAGGGAGAGCGATGACGGCCTTCGAACTCAACGGCGAGCTGGTCCAGGCCTCCGCCGACCATCCGCACCTGCTGGCGGCACTCCGCGACGAGCTCGGCGTACTGTCGCCCAAGGACGGCTGTTCGCCGTCGGGCCAGTGCGGCTGCTGCACGGTGCTGCTGGACGGCAAGGCCCGCATCGCCTGCCAGACGGCGATGGACAAGGCCGAGGGGGCGACGGTCACGACCCTCGAGGGGCTCGACGGCGCCGAGCGCGACCGGTATGCGTCGGCGTTCGCCGCCCACGGTGCCCTGCAGTGCGGGTTCTGCACGCCCGGCATCGTCATGCGCGCCAAGGCGCTCCTCGACAAGAAGGGCGACGCCCTCACCCGTGACGACGCCTCCCGGCACCTCGGCGCCCACCTGTGCCGGTGCACGGGCTACGTGAAGATCCTCGACGCCGTCGAGTCGCTGGCGTCCGGCGAGGTGCCCGTGGCCCTGCCGCTGGGTGGGCTGGGCACCAGCGGAACCAAGTACGAGGCATGCGAGCTGAGCCTCGGCGACCGGCCGTTCATCGACGACCTGGCGCCGAAGGGGATGCTCCACGGGGCGCTCCGACTGGCCGACCACGCCCGGGCCGACGTGGTCCGCATCGACACCTCGGCGGCGGCCGCCGTCGACGGCGTCGAGGCCGTGTTCACCGCCGCCGACGTGCCCGGCGAGCTGCGGGTCGGCCTCATCCACGTCGACTGGCCGGTGTTCATCCTACGTGCGGCTCGAGCCGTTCAGCGACCCGGTCGTGGCCGTGGCGTCGGACGAGGACGCCGTCTGGGAACTGGACGGCAACGTGCTGTCGGTCTCCGCCTACGCCCGGGGTGACGTCGAGGCGGCCCTGGCGGCGTCTGCCCATGTCGTCGAGGAGGTCTTCCAGACCCAGCGCATCGAGCACGCCTTCCTCGAGCCCGAGTCCACGCTGGCCGTCCCGACCGGTGACGGCGGGCTGTACGTGTACTCCGGCGGTCAGGGGGTCTGGGACGACCGCAACCAGGTGGCGTCGGTGCTCGGCATCGACCAGCAGCGGGTCACCGTCGAGCTGGTGAGCAACGGCGGCGCCTTCGGCGGCAAGGAGGACATGTCGAACCAGGCGCAGACGGCGCTGGCCGCCTTCCTGCTGGACCGGCCCGTGCGCTGCACGCTGTCGCGCGAGGAGTCCCTCCTCATGCACCCCAAGCGGCACCCCATCCGCATGGCCTATCGCGCCGGGTGCGACGCCGAGGGCCGCCTCACCGCCCTCTGGGCCCGGATGCTCGGCGACTCCGGCCCCTACGCCTCGGTCGGCATGAAGGTCCTCGAGCGGGCCGCCGGCCACGCCAGCGGCCCATATGTGGTGCCGGCCATCGACGTCGAGGCCACTGCCGTGCGCACCAACAACCCGGTGTGCGGCGCCTTCCGGGGCTTCGGCGCCAACCAGGCCCAGTTCGCCATGGAGGGCGTGATGGACCGCCTCGCCGCCGCCGTGGGCATCAGCGGCTGGGAGATGCGCAGCCGCAACGTGGTCGGCCCCGGCGACGTCTGGGGCCCCGGCCAGGTCATGGACGACGGCTGCCTCGGCGCCCGTGCCTGCCTCGACGACGTCAAGGCCGCCCACGACGAGGCGGTCGCCGCCGGAAAGCCCGTCGGCGTCGGCCTGGGCCTCAAGAACTCGGGTCTCGGCAACGGCTTCAAGGAGGTCGCCAGGGCGGTCGTGCACTTCCGGGAGGACGGCGCCGTCGAGGTCCGGCACTGCTGGACCGAGATGGGCCAGGGCGTCCACACCGTCGCCCTCCAGGTGGCGGTCGAGGAGCTCGGCGTCGACCCCGAACGGGTCGAGGTCCTCGTCGACACCACCCGGGAACTGGGTGCCGGCCAGACCACCGGTAGCCGCGGCACCCTCATGGGCGCCGGCTCGGTGGCCGACGCCTGCCGCAACGCCCTCGCCGACGGCTGCCGCACCGGCGTCGACTACGAGGGCGAGTACCGGGTCGACTGGACCAACTCGTTGTCCGACGGCGTCGAGAACCCGATCATCCACTCCACCTTCGGCTACGCCGCCCAGATGGTGGTCCTCGACCCGGAGACGGGCGACGTCGACCACGTGGTGGCCGCCCACGACGTGGGCCGGGCCGTCAACCCGCTGCTGTGCGAGGGCCAGGTGGAGGGCGCCGTGCACATGGGCCTCGGCTACGCCCTCACCGAGGGCTTCCCGGCCGACGGGGACTCCCGCCCGCGCAACGCCACACTGCGCAGCCTCGGGATCATCCGGCCCAAGGACATGCCGCCCGTCGACGTGCGCCTCGTCGAGTCGCCCCAGCCGGACTCCCCGTACGGCATCAAGGGGGTCGGTGAGATCGGCCTGGTCCCGGGCCGACTGGGACGGCCGATGAGCGACGCCACGACGCCCGGGCTGGTCTGCGCCCACCACCACCTCTACTCGGCGCTGGCCCGGGGCATGCCGGCACCGCCGCGGACCCCCGGCGACTTCGGGGAGATCCTCGAACTGGTGTGGTGGCGGCTCGACCGGGCGCTGGACCTCGAGTCGATCCGCTGGTCGGCGATGCTGGGCGCCCTCGAGGCGCTGGAGCGGGGCTGCACGGCGGTCATCGACCACCACGAGTCCCCCGAGGCCATCGAGGGATCGCTCACGGTCATCGCCGACGCCTGCGCCGAGGTCGGCGTGCGGGTCGAGTGCAGCTACGGCGTCACCGATCGCCACGGTCCCGACGGGGCCCGCCGGGGGCTGGAGGAGAACGCCCGCTTCCTCGCCGAGGGCGGCCGGGGTCGGGTCGGCGTCCACGCCGCCTTCACCTGCACCGACGACACCCTCGAGGCCGCCGCCGGGATCGCCGCCGACCACGGGGTCGGCGTGCACGTGCACGTGGCCGAGGGTCCCGTCGACGCCCAAGCCGCCGACCGGCTGCGCCACCTGGCCACCGACGACTGGCTGGTCGTGCACGGCGTCCACCTCGACGACGACCACGGCCTGGCCGGCACCGTCGTGCACAACCCCCGGTCCAACATGAACAACGGCGTCGGCTACGCCCGCCCCACCCGGTTCGCCAACCCGGTCGCCCTCGGCTCCGACGGGATCGGCGCCGACATGCTCGACGAGTTCCGGGTCGCCTACGTGCGCCATCGCGAGCACGACGTGACCGCCTCGCCCGAGGACGCCTGGTCGTGGCTGGCCACCGGCTGGGACCTCTTCCCCGAGGCCCGCGACGACCGGGTCACCTGGTCCTACGAACCGATGGACCCGTGGCGCCTCGCCTTCACCACCGGCGTCGGCCCGACGCGCATCGAGGTCGACGGCGAGGTGGCGTGGGCCGACGGGGCGCCGACACGGGTCGACGCCGACGAGGTGCGGGCCCGGGCCGCCGAGGAGGCCGTGCGGCTGCACCGCCGGCTCGAGGAGACCTGAACCGTGGCGACGAGGCAAGCAGAGGAGGAGCGAGCATGACCCGACTGGCGATCTACCTCCAGGACGCCCACCCCATCGACGAGGCCATCGGCTACGCGCAGTACGCCGAGCAGCGCGGCTTCGAGGCCGTCTGGCAGGCCGACTCCCGGCTGGTGCGCGACGCCGTCGTCCCGATGGCCGCCTTCGGCGCCTGCACCGACACGATCCGGATCGGCTCCGGCGTCGTCGACTGCTGGACCCGCAACCCGGCCCGCCTGGCCTCCACGTTCTCCACCCTCGACGACCTGGCGCCCGGGCGCATGATGCTGGGCATCGGCGCCTGGTGGGACCCGCTGGCCGCCAAGGTGGGCATCGACCGGAAGCGGCCACTCGGCGTCATGCGGGAGGTCGTCACCGTCGTGCGGGCCCTGCTGGCCGACGAGACCGTCACCTTCGACGGCGACTACGTGCACCTCGACGGCGTCGAGCTCGACTATGTGTACCAGGAGCGCCGGCCCAAGGAGGTGCCGATCTACATCGGCGCCACCGGCATGAAGATGATGGAGCTCACCGGCGAGATCGCCGACGGCGTCGTCCTCAACTACCTGGTGTCACCGGAGTACAACCGGCAGGCCATGGCGGCCCTCGAGGTCGGTGCCGCCCGGGCCGGCCGCGGCGTCGACGACCTGGACCGGCCGCAACTGGTCGTCTGCTCGGTCGCCGAGACTCGCCAGGAGGCCCTCGACGGTGCCCGCCTGATGGTCACCCAGTACCTCGGCCAGCAGCCGCACATCATGAAGGCCTCCGGCGTCCCCGAGTCGCTGCTCGAGGAGATCGGCCGGGTGCTGACGTGGCCGGCCACCCACGAGCAGGTCGAGGCCGCCTCGAAGCTGGTCCCCGACGACATCGTCCAGATGATCTGCGCCGCCGGCACCCCCGACGAGGTCCGCGAGAAGGTGGCGCAGTACACGGCCGACGGCTGCACCTGCCCGATCCTGTACCCGCTGGGCCCCGACGTGCGCATGATGGTCGACGTGTTCGCCGACTGGACGCCCTGATGCCGTCCCTGCCGCCTGGAACGCGGGGCGCCTGATGGCCAGGCTCGTCATCCGCGGCGCCCGCTACCCGGGTGATGTCGCCGTCGAGGACGGCGTCATCACCGCGGTCGGGTCGGTCGAGGCCGCCGACGGCGACGAGGTGCTCCTCGTGGAGGGCGACGTCGTCACCGCCGGCCTCGTCAACACCCACCACCACCTGTACCAGTGGATGACCCGGGGCCGGGCCACGGGCTGCAACCTGTTCGACTGGCTGGTCCACCTGTACCCGATCTGGAACCGGCTCTCGGTCGAGGACGTGCGCGCCGCCGCCCTCGTCGGACTGGGCGAGCTGGCCGCCACCGGGTGTACCACGGCGTCCGACCACCACTACCTCGTGCCGGGGGGCGACGACACCGTCTTCGACGCCATCGTCGACGCCGCCGCAGAGGTGGGCATTCGCCTGTTCCTGTCCCGCGGGTCGATGGACCTGGGCGAGAGCCGGGGTGGCCTGCCGCCCGACCGGGTCGTCGAGGACCGCGACGCCATCCTCGCCTCGACCGAGGCCGTCGCCGCCCGCCACCACGACGGCGACATGGTCCACGTGGTGGTCGCCCCGTGCAGCCCCTTCTCGGTCACCACCGAGTTGATGGTCGAGTCGGCCGAGCTGGCCCGCCGACTGGGCCTGCGCCTCCACACGCACCTCTGCGAGACCGTCGAGGAGCAGGAGCACTGCCTCGAACGCTTCGGGCGCCGACCCGTCGAGATGCTCGACGAGTGGGGATGGGTCGGCGCCGACGTCTGGCTGGCCCACGGCATCCACATCGACGACGCCGAGATGGGCATCCTCGGCAACGCCGGTACCGGCGTCGCCCACTGTCCGTCCTCCAACGCCCGGATCGCCGCCGGCATGTGCCGTGTCACCGACCTGATGGCCGCCGGCTGCCCGGTCGGCATCGGCGTCGACGGCGTGGCCTCCAACGAGGTCGGAGGCCTGTTCCCCGAGCTGCGCCAGGCCCTCTACACGGCTCGCCTCCGGGAGATGCGGCCCGACGCCCTCATGCCGTCCGACGTCCTCGAGATCGGCACCCACGGCGGCGCCCGCTGCCTGGGGCTCGATGACGTGGGGCGGCTGTCACCCGGCATGCGCGCCGACCTGGTGGTCTGGCCCGGCGACGACCTGGGCGACATCCACGACCCGCTTGCGGGCCTCGTGCTGGGCCCGGACCGCCGCGCCCGCCACGTGCTCGTCGGCGGACGGCCGGTCGTCAGCGACGGGAACCTCGACGGCGTCGACCTGGCGGCCGCCCACCGCGACCTCGCAGAACGTGCACGGCGTCTCTGGTGAGATGCACCACCGGATCTGGGCGATGATGGTGCCATGACCGCCACGGCCGAGTTCACCATCGAGCCGTTCGTCGACGGTGCCCCGGGACCCCACGTGCGGGCGGCGATCGCTGTCGCCGAGGAGGCCGGCCTCGAGGTCGAGGTCGGGCCGTTCGGCACCACGGTGACCGGCGAGACCGAAGCCGTCGTGGCAACTGCCTCGGCGGTGCTGGGGGCCGCCATCGAGCACGGCGCCACCCGGGTCTCGCTGCAGGTGACCGTCGAGCACGGCGTCGGGTAGCCAGGGCGGAGGAGGAAGTGGGCGAGTCTGTGGCGACCCCTGCCGTCGAACTGGTTGACATCTGGAAGCGCTTCCCCGGCGTCGTGGCCAACGCCGGCGCCCACCTACACGTCCGCGGCGGCACGGTCCACGCCGTGCTGGGCGAGAACGGCGCCGGCAAGTCGACCCTCGTGAACGTGCTGTCGGGCGTCTACCGGCCCGACGAGGGGGAGGTCCGGCTGGGCGGCAGGCCGTACCGGTTCCGCACGCCCGCCGACGCCCTGGCCGCCGGGATCGGCATGGTCCACCAGGAGTTCCGCCTGGTCCCGTCGTTCACGGTGGCCGAGAACGTGGTGCTGGGCGCCGCCAAGCGGGTGCTGCGCCGGGGCGACCTCGAGGAGCGGGTGGGCGAGCTGGGCCGCCGCTTCGGGCTGGCCACCGAGCCCGACCGCCCGGTGTGGCAGCTCTCGATGGGGGAGCGGCAGCGGGTCGAGATCCTCAAGGCCCTGTGGCGCGACGCCCGCATCCTGATCCTGGACGAGCCCACGGCCGTGCTGACGCCCGCCGAGGCCGAGGAACTGGGCGAGGTGCTGCGCCACATGGCCGACGACGGCCGGTCGGTCATCTTCATCAGCCACAAGCTCCACGAGGTCACCGGCTTCTGCGACGAGGCCACCGTGCTGCGCGGCGGCGAGACCGTCGCCGCCTCCCTGCCGGTCGCCGAGACCGACGCCGCCACCCTCGCCGGCCTCATGGTGGGGGCCACGCCCCTCACCAACGAGCGGCCGCCGTCCCGCACGCCCGGTGAGGTGCGACTGGGCGTTTCGGGCCTCCGTGCCCTCGGCGACCGCGGCCTCGAGGCCGTCGGCGGCGTCGACCTCGAGGTCCGCTCGGGTGAGATCGTCGGGATCGCCGGCGTGGCCGGCAACGGCCAGCGCGAGCTGGCACAGGTGGTCGCGGGCCTGCGTCCGGCCACTTCCGGCACCGTGACCCTCGACGGCGCCGACATGACTGGCGCCCCGCCCAGGGCCCGGTTCGCCGCAGGCCTCGCCTACATCCCCGAGGACCGGCTCGGCGTGGGCCTCGCCCCCCGCCTGTCCGTGGTCGAGAACAGCGTGCTGCGGACCTACCGCGGACAGCGGCGCGGCCCGTTCCTCTCCGGCTCGCGCATGGCCGCCCACTGCCGGGACCTGGTCGAGCGCTTCGGCGTGCGCACGGGCCCGCTGGGCGACCCCATCGCCGGCCTATCGGGTGGCAACCTGCAGCGCCTCCTCGTCGGACGGGAGCTCGGCGGCAGGCCGTCGGTGGTCGTCGCCGCCCAACCCACCCGTGGCCTCGACGTTCAGGGCGTCAAGGCCATCCAGGACCTGCTCGTCGCCGAACGCGACGCTGGCACGGCGGTCCTGCTCATCTCCGAGGACCTCGACGAACTGCTCACCATCGCGGACCGCCTCCTCGTCCTCCACGACGGGTCGATCGCCGGCGAGTTCGACCCGGCCTCGGCCGAGCGGCACGCCATCGGCGAGGCCATGGTCGGCCAGGCGCCGGAGACGGCCCCGTGAGGCGCCCGGTCCGGGTCCGGCGAGAGCGACCGCTGCGTGGCGGCCAGCCGCTGGCCTTCGCCGTCGGCCTGGTCGTCGCCCTCGCCGTCGGCTACGTCCTCCTCGTGATGGCCGGCCACGAACCGATGCGCGTCTACCAGCGCATGTGGGAGAAGTCGCTGTCGGACTCGGACGCCTGGTCGCTCACCCTCAACCGGGCCGTGCCGCTGGGCCTGGCCGGCCTGGCGGTGGCGGTGGCCGGCTCGATGGGGCTCTGGAACATCGGCGCCGAGGGGCAGATCCTGGCCGGCGCCATGGGGGCCGCCTGGGTGGCCCGCATCGGCGAGACCTGGTCGGGGCCGGTCCTGATCACGGCGATGCTGGCAGCGGCGTTCCTCGCCGGCGGCGCCCTGGCGCTCGTACCGGCCGTGGCCCGGGCGCGCATCGGCGTCAACGAGATCATCACGACGCTGATGCTCAACGAGATCGCCCTGCGGCTCGTCCAGTGGCTGATCCACGGCCCGTGGAAGGACCCCGAGTCGCACAACTTCCCACTCACGCCCATGCTGCCCGACCAGGCCAAGCTCCCGACCCTGTTCGGGCGGGCCCACTGGGGCGTCGTCATCGCCGGCGCCGTGATCCTCGTGTTCGCCGTGGCCGCCAGCCGCACCGGCTGGGGCTACGAGCTGCGGGTGGCCGGGTCGTCGGCCGAAACCGCCCGCTACGCCGGCATCTCCCTGAAGCGCAAGATCCTGACCGTGCTGCTCCTGAGCGGCGCCGTGGCCGGCCTGGCCGGTGGTGTCGAACTCTCGGGCACCGCCGACCGCCTGACCGAGGGCATCTCGAACGGCTTCGGCTACGCGGGCATCATCGTGGCCGCACTCGCCCTGCTGCGGCCGTCGGGCGTCGCCTTCGTGGCGCTCCTGTTCGGCGCCGTCCAGGTCGGCGGCCAGAGCATCCAGATCATCGGGGTGTCGGCCTCGGTGTCGACGATCCTCCAGGCGTTCATCCTGTTCGGCGCCATCGGAGCCGGCGTGCTCTCGCGCTACGAGGTGCGCCTCGTGGCGGGGCGGGCCGGCGCCGAGGAGGGGGCGGCGGCATGACCGAGGCGTCGATGATCGGCCTCCTCGTGGCGACCGTCTCCTTCGGGGCGCTGCTCTACCTGGCGGCACTGGGCGAACTGATCGCCGAGAAGGCCGGCATCCTGAACCTGGGCGTCGAGGGGATGATGGCGATGGGCGCCGTGTCGGCGTTCATGGCGGCCCTCGAGTGGGGCAACCCGTGGCTGGCGCTGCTGGTCGGCATCGTCGTGGGTGCCCTGACGGCCTCGGTGCACGGCTGGTTCACCGTCGTGATGGGCGCCGAGCAGGTGGTGTCCGGACTGTCGCTGACGATCCTCGGCCTGGGCTTTGCCGCGTACACGGGCAAGAACGTCGTGGGCCGCCCGCCCGGGGCGGTGCTGGCGCCCGTCGACTGGGGCCCGCTGACGGACCTGCCCTGGGCGGGCCCCGTGCTGTTCGGGCAGGCGCCGCTCGTCTACCTGGCGGTGCTGGCGGGCGTGGCCGCCTGGTTCGTGCTGACCCGCACCCGCATCGGGCTGGCCCTCCGGGCGGCCGGCGAGTCCGCCTCGACCGCCGACGTGGCCGGCCATTCGGTGGTGGCCCTGCGGTTCGGCGCCGTGGCCGTGGGCGGCGGCCTGGCCGGTGCCTCCGGCGCCTACCTGACGCTCTCCCTCACGCCGCAGTGGGCGGAGGGGATGACGGCTGGTCGCGGATGGATCGCGGTGGCACTGGTGATCTTCGGGGCCTGGCGGCCGGGCCGTGCGGCGGTGGGCGCCCTGCTGTTCGGCGGCCTGCTGGCGCTCAAGACCCGACTCCAGACCTTCGGCGTGGACATCTCGCCGATCCTGCTGTCGATGCTGCCCTATGTCCTCACGATCACGGTGCTGATCGTGATCTCGGTGCGGGCGAGGAACCGCCCGTCGCCGTCCCCGGCCGCCCTCGGCACCGCCTACCGGCGTGAGGAGCGCTAGCGCTCCACGCCGGTGAGGAGGACGACGGCCGCACGGGTGGCGTCGCCCGCCACACCGGCGGTGCCGGTGGGGTCTGCGGGCACGTCGGTGTGGGCCCGTACCAGCCGATGGGCCTCGGCGATCTCGGCTTCGGTGGCGACCAGCGGCTGGGTGCCGTCCTCCAGCATGGTGGCGACCAGGGGCTGCCAGTCGTAGACGACGTCGTCGAGGATGCCGGTGGCCAGCGACGATGGCTCGTTCCAGGGCCACATGTTGACGTCGGCGAACGGGTCGCCGGACTCGACACCGCGGTCGAACGCCCTTCTCAGCGGGGCGCAGCCCTCGGTCTGGACGGTGAGGAGCCGGGGCCGGCGGGGGAGCACGCCGAGTTCGACGGCGTCGCCGAGCGCCTGCACACAGCTGCTGGCCAGCGCCCCGCCGCCCACCTGGACGTAGAGGTCGGCGGCGTCGGCCAACTGTTCGGCCAACTCGAGGCCGAGGGTGCGCCCGCCGTCCAGGGTCAGCAGGTTGTCGGTGCCCTGGCAGGTGAACGCCACCGCGCCCTCGGCGACCAACTGGCGGGCCCGGTGCACGCACGGGTCGCCGTCCTCGCCGGCGCGGCGTTCGCAGGTACGCAGGTCGGCGCCCAGGTCGGCCAGCCGGTCCAGCACGGTCGGGTCGGCCCATGGCGGGACGTGGACCACCAGCGGCCGCCCGGCGGCCCGGGCCACGACGGCGGCGCCGAGGGCGGCGTTGCCGCACGAGGCGATGGCCAGCGGCGTGTCCATCGGGACCCCGGTGGCCTCGAGGTGCAGGGCCAGGCCGAACAGGTGGCGGGCCTTGTGGGTGCCCGACACGTTGCCGGTCTCGTCCTTGGCCAACAGCGACCCGACGCCGACGGCTGCGGCCAGGTCGGGATGGGGACGCAGCGGCGTGGTCGCGAACCCCGCGCCGTCCACCTCGGCCACGGCGTCGTCGAGGCGCCGCACCATCGCCACGTAGGCGTCGTCGTCCATCCCGTTGCCGAGTGCGGCGCCGTGTGCCCACAGCAGGTGCCGGAAGCGGACGAACGGGTTGGGGTCGTCGCCGTGGAGCGTGCCGGGACCCGGCCAGGACGCACCGGACGGGGTGCCCAGCCAACCGGCCGGGCGCTCGACGGTCACGAGTCCGCGAGCACCCCGGTGCGGGCGTTGAACTCGTCGATCATGGCGTCCCAGACGGGGCCCATCCCCTGGACGGCCTGCCAGAAGGACTGGTCGCGGCGGGCCTCGAAGTCCTCCAACTCGATGCCCTGCTGCTCGACCCAGGTGAAGTAGCCCAGGTTGAAGATGCGGTTGCGGCCGACCCCGTCGAGCACCTCGACGTGGTCGGTGTCGGTGCCGTCCAGGTGCACGTCGACGGCGTCGGCGGCCTCGGCCGCCCCGAAGCCGCCGGCGTAGCGGCCGGCCAGCATCGACTCGCGCTCGCTGCCGTACATCTCGCCACCGTCGGTGGCCACGGTGACGATGGCGTCGTCGGGGCCCAGCCCGAGCTGCTTCGCCACCTTGATCGACGCCAGCACGTTGCAGATGCTGGAGAGCCCGAAGTGGCCGAGCGTGTCGACCACGGCCTCGTCGACGCCCCGGTCGCCCGTGAGGTGGGCGCGGCCCTCTTCGGTGTTGAACACCATGCCGAGCTCGTCGCAGGGCCGGTCGCTCACGCCCACCACGACGTCGGTGTTGGTGACGTTGTGGATGAACGGGATGTGCTTGTCACCGATGCCCTGGATGTTGTGCTCGCCGAAGCCGTTGTAGAGCATCGTCGGACACTCGAGGGCCTCGACGGCTGCGATCTTCGCGCCGTGGTCGGCCTTGAGTCGCTCACCGGCGGCGAGGGTGCCCGACGAGCCCGAGGCGGCGACGAAGGCCGCCAGGCGCAGCCCGGGGTTGGCCTCCCGGTGGTGCTCGTACAGCGCCGACAGGGCCCGGCTGGTGACTTCGTGGTGGCCCACGTGGTTCCCGAACTCGGTGAACTGGTTCAGGATGAAGTTGGCGGGATCGAGGGCCAGCTCGTCGCAGGTGTCGTAGATCTCCTTGACGTTGCTCTCCGAGCCCGGCGTCCGGACGATGTCGTCGGGGTCGGCGATCCAGGCCTCCAGCCACTCGAAGCGCTCCCGGCTCATGTTCTCGGGCAGCACCGCCACGCCGCGACAGCCCATGAGCGTCGAGATGGCGATTCCGCCGCGGGCGTAGTTGCCCGTGGACGGCCAGACGGCGCGATGTTCGGTGGGGTCGTACTGGCCCGTCACCACGCGGGGCACGAGTCCACGACCCCGCCGTGCAGGTCGTTGTACCAGTGGACCCGGAACAGGTTGCGGGGGTCGGCGTCGTTGCGGTCGACGCCGGCCAGCGCGGTCGTGATCGCGTCGGGAATGGTCGACGGGTCGGCCAACTGGGCGAAGGTGGGCAGGACGATGCCTTGCTGGCGGAAGCGGTCGACGGTGCGCTGGTAGCGCTCCTGGTCGACGACGTCGGTGAGGACACCGAAGCGCTCGAGGTCGAGGGAGGCGGGGCCGCTCATGGAGCGCAGGCTAGCCCCGCGACTCCCTTGAGGTTGACAAAACGTTGAAGTGGGGTGACGCGGAAAACACGATCCCGGGTGCGAACATGTGCACATGTTCCGGCGGACCCTGCAGATCGGACTGACCGCGTCCCTCGTCGTGCTCGGCATCGTGGTCGCGGCGCGCGCCGCCGAACCCGCCGTGCGCCCCGTCCTCTACCCGGCACACGACGTCGCCGAGGTGGGCCGCAACGCCACCCTGCCCGGCGAGACCACCACGACCACCTCTGAGCCGCCGGCCACGACCGCGCCCACCACGACCGCGCCCACCACGACCACTGAGGTTCCGCCCGAGGAGCCCGTCGACGGGAACCCGGCCATCGACGAGGCCGCCGTGCTGGGTGCCGAGTACGGGTGGTTCGAGCGCGGCGAGCGTGTCCGCGACCTCCAGCGCCTCCTCGACCTGTCGGCCGATGGCGTCTACGGCGCCGCCACGCGTGCCGCCCACCTGGCCGAGAACGAGGCCCGCGGCCTGGCCACCGTCGGCATCCCGCCGGTTCCCACCACCACCACCACGACCACCACCACGGCGCCGCCTTCGACGACCGCGGTGCCCGAGGAGGTTCCCGTCGAGACCACGACCACGGTCCCCGACGCATCCTCGGGCGAGACGACCACCACCACGACAGCCGCCCCGACCACCACCGCCCCGTCGGCGTTCGGCGGGATGGGGGCCGAGATCGTGGCCCAACTCCTGGGCCAGCCCTGCATCGCCGACGGCGACCTCTCCGACTGCCCACCGAACGTCGTCGAGCTGGTCGCCGGCCTGACCGGCTGACCCGTCGCCGGGATCCCGATCCGGGGTCGCCCCGGTTGAGTATCGAACATACGTTCGATACGGTCGCGACGTGCAGTGGGAGCGCCGATCCCTGTCCCATCTGCCCTGGCGCGAGATCGAGCGTCGGCTGGCCGACCGTCCCGGCGCGCCCCTGCCGGTCCCATCCCCGGTCGAGTCACCGCCGTCCCGCCGGGTGGAGGGCGCCGTCCCCTACGCCGAACTGCACTGCCACTCGGGCTTCAGCTTCCTCGACGGCGCCTCCAGCCCCGAGGAACTCGTCGGCGAGGCCGCCCGCCTGGGCCTGACCGCCCTCGCCCTCACCGACCACGACGGCTTCTACGGAGTGGTCCGGTTCGCCGAGGCCGCCCGCGACCACGGCCTCCCCACCGTGTTCGGCGCCGAACTCTCCCTCGCCGCCGGACCCCGCACCGGCAGCCCCGACCCGGCCGCCGAGCACCTCGTGGTGCTGGCCGGCGGTCCCGACGGGTACGCCCGGCTGGGCGGCACCCTCACCGAGGCCCAACTGGCCGGCCGCAAGGGCGCCCCCCGGCTGGACCTCGAGCGCCTGACCGAGCTGGCCGGCACCGGGGGAGCCGCCGACTGGGTGCTCCTCACCGGCTGCCGCAAGGGAGCCGTGCCCGCCGCCCTCGAGGCCGACGGCCCCGCCGCCGCCGCCCGCCGGCTGGCCGACCTGGTCGACCGGTTCGGCCGCGACCGCGTCGTCGTCGAACTCTGGGACCACGGCCACCCCCTCGACGCCGAGCGCAACGACGCCCTCGCCCGCCTCGCCGTGGCCGTCGGTCTCGGGGTGGTCGCCACCAACAACGTCCACTACCACCGACCGTCCCGACGACGCCTCGCCACGGTCCTCGCTGCCGTGCGGGCCCGTCGGTCGCTGGCCGAGCTCGACGGCTGGCTACCCGCCGTCGGGTCGGCGCACCTGCGCTCTGGCGTCGAGCAGGCCCGTCGCTTCGCCCGCTGGCCGGGGGCGGTCGAGGCCGCTGCCGAACTGGGCCGGCGCTGCGCCTTCGACCTGCGGCTCGTGGCACCCGCCCTGCCGCCCTTCCCGTGCCCCGACGGCCTCGACGAGTTGGCCCACCTGCGGAACCTCGCAGAGGCCGGGGCCGCCCGCCGCTACGGCCCCCGCGGCGACGAACGGGTGCCGGGGGCCTGGGCACAGGTCGACCATGAGCTCGACGTCATCGGCCGGCTCGGCTACCCCGGCTACTTCCTCGTGGTCTGGGACCTCGTCGAGTTCTGCCGCCGCTCCGGCATCTACTGCCAGGGGCGGGGATCGGCCGCCAACTCCGCCGTCTGCTACGCCCTCGGCATCACCAACGTCGACGCCGTCGGCCTGGGCCTCCTGTTCGAGCGCTTCCTCTCCCCGGCCCGGGAGGGGCCGCCCGACATCGACGTGGACATCGAGAGCGGGCGCCGCGAGGAGGTCATCCAGTACGTCTACGGACGGCACGGCCGCCGCCACGCCGCCCAGGTCGCCAACGTCATCACCTACCGGCGCCGCTCGGCGGTGCGCGACGTGGCCCGGGCCCTCGCCGCCGTGCCCGCCGAGGTGCTCGACCTGGCCGGCGAACTGTGCGACGCCCCCCGCCACCTGGGTGTCCATTCCGGCGGCATGGTCATCTGCGACCGACCCCTCGGCGAGGTCTGCCCGATCGAGTGGGCCACCCGAGCGGACCGCAGCGTCCTGCAGTGGGACAAGGACGACTGCGCCGCGGCCGGCCTGGTCAAGTTCGACCTGCTGGGGCTCGGCATGCTCAGCGCCCTCCACGGCACCGTCGACCTGGTCGCCGCCCACCACGGCGTCGTCGTCGACCTCGGGCGTCTGCCCCAGGAGGACGCCGTCTACGACATGATCTGCGCCGCCGACACCATCGGCGTGTTCCAGATCGAGAGCCGTGCCCAAATGGCCACCCTGCCCCGGCTGCGGCCCCGCTGCTTCTACGACCTGGTCGTCGAGGTGGCCCTCATCCGCCCCGGCCCCATCCAGGGCGGCTCGGTCCACCCCTACATCCGGCGCCGCAACGGCCGTGAGCCCGTCACCTACCCGCACCCGCTGTGCGAGAACGCCCTCGCCAAGACCCTCGGCATCCCGCTGTTCCAGGAGCAACTCATGCAGCTGGCCATCGACGTGGCCGGCTTCACCCCCGTCGAGGCAGACCGGCTCCGCCAGGCCATGGCCGCCAAGCGCAGTCGGGGGCGCATGGCCGCCCTCCACGAGCGCTTCGCCGCCGGAGCGGCCGGGCGGGGCGTGCCGCCCGACGTGGTCGAACGGCTCTGGGAGAAGCTGGCCGCCTTCGCCGACTACGGCTTCCCCGAGAGCCACTCCGTGTCCTTCGCCCACCTGGTGTACGCCAGCAGCTGGCTCAAGCACCACTACCCGGCGGCGTTCTGCGCCGGCCTGCTGAACGCCCAGCCCATGGGCTTCTACGCCCCGCACACCCTCGTCCAGGACGCCCGCCGCCACGGCGTCGAGGTCCGCACCCCCGACCTGAACCGGTCGGCGGCCGGCGCCACCCTCGAGGGCCCGGCCGACGCCCCGGCCGTGCGCCTCGGCATCGGTTCGGTGCGCGGCATCGGCACCGACCTGGCCGACGCCATCGCCGGCGGCCGGCCCTGGCGGTCCGTCGAGGACCTGCGCCGCCGGGCCGCCCCCGACCGGGCGGTGCTCGAGGCGCTCGCCACCGCCGGGGCGTTCGCCGGCCTCGGACTCGATCGCCGACGTGCCCTCTGGAGCGCCGGGGCGCTGGCCGGCACCGGCGCCGGCCGCCTGGCCGGCATCGTCACCGGCGTCGACGCCCCGCCGCTGCCGGCCCTGACCGCCCCCGAGGCGGCACGGGCCGACCTGTGGGCCACCGGCGTGTCACCCGACGGGCACCCCACCCGGTTCGTTCGCGCCGACCTGGCGGCCGCCGGGGTGGTCACCGCCGACGACCTGCGCACGGTGTCCGACGGGGCGAAGGTGCGGGTGGCCGGCATCGTCACGCACCGGCAGCGTCCGGCCACCGCCGGCGGCGTCACCTTCCTCAACCTCGAGGACGAGACCGGCCTCGTCAACGTGGTCGTCTCCCCGGGCTGCTGGATCCGGTACCGCACGGTCGCTGCCGGGGCGCCGGCCCTGGTGGTCCGGGGCCGGATCGAGTCGGCCGAGGGGGCGATCAACGTGGTCGCCGAGCACCTCGAGTCGCTGGTCCTGGCCTCGCCGGTCCGCTCCCGGGACTTCCGCTGAGGGCCCGCCCGACCCGGCCGCGCCGAAAAGCGCCGCCGGCCCGTCGGCGGTCCACCACACTGGGGGCCATGTCCTCGGAGCGACGCGCCCCTGCGGGCCCACGGCGCCTGCGGCCCGGCTGGGTCGATGCCGGCCAGCGGCTGGCCGCGCTCGTGGTCGGGGTCCTCGCCGCCACCCTCAGTGGGCTGGTCCTGGCCGCCGCCGAGGGCACCCTGGCGGACCTGCCGGGACTGCTGCTGCTGGTGCCAGGGGCCGTGGCACTGCGCGGCAACGTGTTCGGCGCCATGGGGAGCCGGCTCGGCACCGCCGCCCACGCCGGCACGTTCCGCCTCAACTTCCGCCCCGACGGCGTCGTCGGTGGGAACCTGCTGGCGGCCGGGGCGCTGTCGCTGGGCTTCAGCATGGTCCTGGCGGTGCTGGCCAAGGGCACCGCCACGGTGTTCGGCCTGAGCGGCACGATGACCCTCGTCGACTTCCTCGTCGTCTCGACGCTCGGTGGGCTGCTGGCCACGCTCGCCGTCGGACTCTTTACGGTGGGCCTGACGGCCGGCTCGGTGAGGCTCGGCTGGGACCTCGACAACGTGACCGCCCCACTGGTCACGACCATCGGCGACCTCCTCACCGTGCCGGCGCTGGTGGTCGCCACGGTGGCCGCCGGCCGAGGCTCGGCCTCGGCCGCGTTGGCGGTCGTGCTCGTGGTCGGCGCCGTCGGTGTCCTCGCGACGGCGTGGCGTGCGCCGGTCGGCGAGGTCGCCCGGATCGTGCGCCACTCGGTGCCGGTCCTCGTCGTGACCGTGGTGTTCGACCTGCTGGCGGGCATCACCCTCGAGAAGCGGCTCGACGATCTGCTGGGCGCCGAGTCCCTGCTGATCCTGCTCCCGGCGTTCCTCGGCGGGGCCGGGGCGCTGGGCGGCATCCTCTGCAGCCGCCTGTCCACCCAGTTCCACCTCGGCCTCGACGACGCCACGCCGCTGCCGAGCCGCTCCAGCGGGCGCGACATCCGCTCCCTCGCCGTGCTGGCGGTCCCGGTCTTCACGCTGGCCGCTGTGGCCGCCCACCTGGTTGCCGAGGCCACCGGCCAGACCGGCCCGAGCCTGGGCGAGGTGCTCGCCGTGGCGCTGCTGAGCGGTGGGCTGGCCACGCTGTTCGCGGTGCTCGTCGCCTACTACTCGACCATGGCGGCCTTCCGGTTCGGCCTCGACCCGGACACCTACGGCATCCCCGTGGTGACCTCGTCACTCGACCTGGTGGGGGCCTTCACGCTGGTCCTCGCCATGGTCGCGGTGGGGGTGGCCTGATGACCCGATTCCCACCCAACCGGCGTTGCGCCGGACCTACCATTGACCCCCGACCTCGAGCGAGGAACTGATGGACGACAGACCCCGCAACCTGCGGGCCATGCTGGCCGAGGCCAAGGACACCTCGGAACTGATGGTGGACCTGGCCTACGCCGCGGTCTACTTCGGCGATCCCGACATGGCCGAGGAGGTGTTCGAGCTCGAGGAGCAGATGAGCGAACTGGTGCACGACATGCGTGCCGTGTGCGTGCTGGCGGCCCGCAGCCCCCGTGACGCCGAGGGCATGTCGTCGGTGCTCCAGGTGGTGTCCGCCATCGAGCGGATGGGCAACGACGCCGTCGACATCGCCCGAATCGTCACGCACCGGCTGGGCATTCCCGCACAGCTCGTCGCCGACCTGTCCGACGCCGAGGAGGTGTCGCACCGGGTCCTGGTCAGCGAGGGCTCGCACATGGCGCACCGGCCCCTGTCGGCGCTGGAACTGCCCGTGCAGGCCGGCATGCGGGTGATGGCGGTGCGCCGCGGCCGCGAGTGGGACACCGACGTCGACGGCGACACCGTGCTCGTCCCCGGCGACGTGCTGTTCCTGCGCGGGTCGCCGGAGGGCATCACCCGCCTGCGGGAGCTGGCCGCCGCCCCGGTCTGGGAGCCGCCCCACGCCGAGGACGACGCCGCCGTCACCGACCTCGACCGGGCCGTCGACGTGCTCGTCGAGATGAAGAACCTGTCCGAGACCGCCGTCGGGCTGGCCTACAGCGCCCTCGTACTGGGCGACCGCGGCCTTGCCGCCGAGGTCCGCCACCTCGAGGACCGCCTGGACGAGATGAAGGACCACCTCGAGCTCTGGGTGCTGCGCTCCGCCGGCGCCGACCTCGAGCCGTCGGCGCTTCGGGGCCTGCTGCACCTGGCCGAGGCCGCCGAGGACATCGGCGACCAGGCCCAGATGATGGTCTGGATGATCGAGCAGGACGAGGAGCTCCACCCGATCCTCGGGATCGCCCTCGGCGAGGCCGACGAGGTCGTGGTCCGCTACCCGGTCGCCGAGGGGTCCGCCATCGACGGCGCCGCCCTCTCGGAGTTGCACATGAACATCGAGCCGGGCTTCACGGTGCTCGCCATCCGGCGGGGCGGCCGCTACGTCTACCGGCCACGGGGCGGCGTGCGCCTGGCGGCGGGCGACGAACTGATCGCCAGCGGACCCGACGAGGGTCGACCGCTGCTGGCCCGGCTGTGCGGCTGGGACCTCGTCGAGGACGACGAGGGCGACGACGAACTGGTCCCCGCCGGGGCCGGCTCGCCGAACGGCTGAGGGGGCGCTAGTCGGCTGGTGCCGCCGGAGTCGGTATCGGGGCGGACTCGTCGCCGTCCCCGTCGTCCGGGTCGTCGCCGCGGAACAACTCGGCGATGGCGCCCAGCGAACCCATCGTGGCGCTCATCTCGGTCGGCAGGAAGATCTTGGTGGCCTGCCCGTCGGCGATCGTGCCGAGCGCCTCGAGGTACTTGATCGCCAGCAGGTCGGGTGTGGGGTCGCCGTCGTGGATGGCGCCAAACACCGAGCGGACGGCGGCGGCCTCGCCCTGGGCGACGGTCTCCTCGCGGAACCGGTCGGCATCGGCGACCTGGCGGATGGCCTCGGCCTCGCCCTCGGCGTGCAGGATCGCCTCCTGCTTGACGCCCTCGGCGTGCAGGATCTGGGCCTGCTTGTCGCCCTCGGCACGGGCGATAGCGGCCTCGCGGGCGCCTTCGGCCTCGAGGACCACCGCCCGCCGGGTGCGCTCGGCCTTCATCTGCTCGTGCATGGCGTCCATGACGTCGGTCGGCGGGTCGATGCGCTGGATCTCGACGCGCACGACCCGGACGCCCCACTTGTCGGTGGCGTCGTCGAGCACCTGGCGCAGGGCGACGTTGACGTTGTCCCGGGAGGTCAGCGCCTCGTCCAGGCTCATCTCGCCGATGACGTTCCTGAGGTTGGTCTGGGCCAGCTTCGTGACGGCCAGGATGAAGTTGGCGACGTTGTAGACCAGACGCTGGGCATCCGTCGGCTCGTAGTAGATGACGGCGTCGACGGTGACCGTCACGTTGTCCTTGGTGATGACCTCCTGTGGTGGCACGTCGACCACCTGCTCCCGCATGTCGACGCGGATCAGCTTCTGGATGATCGGGATGATCACCTTGAGGCCCGGATCCGTCGTGGTCTTGTAGCGGCCCAGCTGCTCGATGATCCCGCGCTGGTAGGGGCGCACGATCTTGATCGCGTTCGCCACGAAGATGAACAGGACGAAGGCGATCACGCTGAGGACGATGAGTCCAACCATGACGGGTTCCTCTCTTGGGATTCTCGGGGGGCGGTGGGCTTCGGTCAGTCGGCCGCGACCGGGCGCACGATGGCCCGGGTGCCGCGGATCTCGACAACCTCGATCTCGGTGCCGGCGGCCAGGCCACCGCCGTCGGTGGCCTCGGCGTGCCACTTCTCGCGGCCCAAGCGGACGGTACCCATGCGGTCGGCGCCGACCGACAATTCGGTGACTACGACGCCGGTCTGGCCGATCAGGCGCTCGGCGCCGACGCTGATGGGGTCGCCGGTGGCGTCCAACCGCCGGACGATGGGCCGCACGGCGAACGAGGCGGCCAGCGAGACCACGACGAAGACGATCCATCCGGTCGCCGTGCCGGCCCCCGAGAAGGCGAACACGGCCGCCACGGCAGCACCGAGGCTGAACGGCAGGAGGAAGAACGTGCCGGCCATGCTGATCTCGCCGACGATGAACACGGCGGCGGCGCCCAGCCACACCCAACGCCAGACCTCAGGGTCCATGCGTTGCTCACCTGCCCTTCCTGTCGGCTCCGTCCCGGCACCGCGGACGGTAGCACGGGCCGCATTCACGG
>LUME01000063.1_pt1 | contig 22330 bp, 20 predicted proteins | sample 729951 | NCBI WGS metagenome assembly LUME01 (sample SAMN03860271, study PRJNA289734) | marine metagenome | biome: seawater column; feature: ocean; material: water; isolation source: Red Sea water column Station 34 - depth 200m | place: Saudi Arabia: Red Sea | collected 2011-10-15 | depth 200 m | reverse complement strand
GCTTCGGCCTTTGCTGCAGCCTCTAATTCAGCTTTTGCCTTTGCCTCTGCATCTAATTTAGCTTTCTCTGCTGCGGCCTTTTTTGCCGTTTTAGCAGCTAGATATTTTTCACGAATTGAAGGATCTTTATATTCTTTGGCCAATTGCTTCACTCGATCAGAAATCTGTGCACCTTGTGAAATCCAATATGCTAGTCTATCTTCTTCAAGTTGAAGTCTTACTTCTTGTCCGCGAGCAACAGGATTAAAGTATCCAATACGCTCAATATAACCACTATCTCTTCTCTTTCTAGAATCAGTTGCTACAATCGAATAAAAAGGTTTTTTCTTGGCTCCACCTCGGGCTAGTCTAATCTTAACCATGGGTTTTTTGCTCCCTTATATTGTTAAATTCTTAAGGCGGGAAATTATATCAGTTATCGATGTTTCGTGCTAATTTAATTGCATCACCGATGTAGCTCACAGGTGTAAGCTTTGAGAGCTCTTCTTTAGCTTGAAAAGGGATATTCAGCGACTCTACAAAATCTTTTATTATTTCAGCGTCAATCTTCTGACCACGAGTTAAGGATTTAAGTTTTTCATAAGGATTTTCAACACCATAACGACGCATAACTGTTTGGATAGGTTCTGCTAGAACCTCCCATGAATTGTTTAAATCAAATAGCATCTGTTCCTCGTTTGTTTCTAATTTCGAAATACCCTTGCAAATTGAAGTATAGGAAATCAAGCTATGTGCGCAACCGACACCTAAGTTTCTTAAGACTGTTGAGTCAGAAAGATCCCTCTGCCAGCGTGAAATAGGCAATTTCGAAGCCAGATGATCGCCTATCGCATTAGCAATGCCTAGGTTACCCTCGGCATTCTCAAAATCAATCGGATTAACTTTATGAGGCATAGTAGAAGAACCTATCTCACCCTCGATTGTTCTCTGCTTGAAATATCCAAGAGAAATATAGCCCCAAATATCTCTACAAAAATCAATTAAGATTGTATTGAAACGGTTTAATGCATGAAAGTACTCAGCAATATAATCGTGGGGCTCTATTTGAGTGGTATAGGAAGCATAATTTATACCAAGGCTTTCAACAAAAGTTTTAGCAATATTTCCCCAGTTGAGATCTGGATAAGCACTTAGATGAGCATTAAAATTTCCAACAGCACCGTTGAACTTGCCCATTATTTTAACTTCATCAAAGAGTTTGATTTGTCGCTTTAATCGATCAGTGTAGTTAGCCATCTCTTTACCAAGTGTCGTTGGTGACGCAGTTTGACCATGCGTTCTAGAAAGCATTGGTATGAAAGCATTTTCGTACGATAAACTTGCGATAAGTTCAGTCAAATCTCGCATTTGAGTGAGAAGTATGTCTCTACCATCTTTTAACATAAGTGCATGGGATAGATTGTTAATATCTTCAGAAGTACATGCGAAATGAACAAACTCTCGGATACTTGCTAAAGTATGATTTATAGAAATTTTGTCTTTTAGAAAATACTCAACTGCCTTAACATCATGGTTGGTTGTATTTTCGAATTTCTTAACATGCAAAGCGTCTGCAACGGAAAAGTTAGCTGCAATACTATCTAATAAATTACTGGCACTCGAATCAAAAAGGGGAGGAACTTCAGTAATTTCAGAATTAAGAGACATCGCTTGAAGCCATCTCACTTCAACTAGAACCCTATATTTGATTAATCCAAATTCACTAAAAATACTACTAAGATCACTTGTTTTTTTGCAATAACGACCATCTATAGGAGAAATCGATTTCAGGGTGTTAAATTCAACAGCTGAAAAGGGTTCTAGAGTATCAATGTTGAATGGATTACTGTTAACGTTTTCTGGGTCAACAAGTTCAGCAAGGGTAATTCCTAAGTATTTTGCTAAGGATTTTAACTGTTTGAGTGTCGGTTGGGATCGCCCAGTAAAATAATGGCTCACTGCACCGCGAGTTGATTTTCCCATTGCCGAAGCTATGTCTTTTTGCGTAACGCCCTGATTACGCATTAATTTTTTTGCTTGTATAATCCAAGTATCCATTATTTTCTCCAATCTATTATGTATCTTTTAAATATATATTAAAATTATTATTATTTTATTTTAGATAATATATGTATTTTATTATATTTAGATAATTTATGTATCTTTTATGATAAAAAATAATCATACTTTAAAAACTATCAAGTCTGTAAAAATAAAGACGCCGAAAGAGAGGGCCTGCAAACAATATGGCGGATTAAATTATATTATGAAAGATCAAATCAATAAATTTTAGACTTGAATGTAAAAAGTATAAAATTAAAGTATTAAGTTTATGTCAACCTATAACCATATTTTATTAATGAAAAAGGCATATTTAAAACACTGCAAAGAAAGAGAAGAAAATAATTTACCCCCCTTGCCACTTAGCGCTAAACAAACGAAATCAGTTGTTGATCACCTTATTTCTGGTTCAGATGACGAATTCTTTTTAGATCTTTTAACGCATAGAATACCCCCCGGTGTTGATGAAGCTGCCTACGTGAAAGCTGGTTTTTTAACTAGTGTTGCCAAAGGCGAACAGCACTGCCAGTCTATTTCACAGAAACACGCTACTTTTCTATTAGGAACGATGCTTGGCGGTTACAGCATTAATTCATTAATTGATTTACTTGATATTGATGAGACAGCTGAAGCAGCATCTAAAGCCTTATCTCACTCAATTCTGGTTTACGAAGCATACCAGAGTGTACTTGATAAATCTGCTCACAATGCTTATGCTAAAAAAATTGTTGACTCATGGGCTTCGGCTGAATGGTTTACTTCAAAAGAACCTCTTCCTGAGTCAATTAATGCATTGGTTTTCCGAGTGGACGGCGAAACAAATACTGATGATCTCTCTCCTGCAACTGAAGCCTGGTCTCGCCCAGACATTCCACTCCATGCCCAAGCAATGCTTGTCAAAAAAATGGACAAACCTCTTGAGACTATCGAAAAACTTAAGAAAACAGGGCTTCCATTGGCTTATGTTGGTGACGTTGTAGGCACTGGATCTTCACGTAAATCTGCCATTAACTCTATTTTATGGCACATGGGCGAGTCTATTGATTACATCCCCAATAAAAATACTGGTGGAATTGTTCTTGGAGGAAAAATTGCGCCCATATTCTTTAATACAGCAGAAGACTCAGGCGCCTTGCCGATAGAATGTGATGTCTCAAAACTAAAAATGGGTGATGAAATGATGATTTACCCATATAAGGGTATTATCACTAATTCTTCTGGCGAAACCATCTCAACTTTTGAGTTAACACCAAGCACAATGCCTGACGAGGTTCGTGCTGGTGGAAGAATTCCTCTTATTATTGGCAGAGGCTTGACAGATAAAATCAGAACTGAGCTTGGTTTAAAGGTAAGTGATGTTTTTCTTCGTCCAATAGACCCAAAAAATAGCTCGTCAGGATTTACTCTTGCTCAAAAAATTGTCGGTAAAGCCTGTGGCGTTTCAGGTGTTCGTCCTGGAACTTATTGTGAACCCAGGATGAGTTCAGTAGGTTCGCAGGATACAACGGGCGCGATGACACGCGATGAACTCAAGGAGTTGGCTTGTTTAGGTTTTTCTGCCGATCTTGTCATGCAAAGTTTTTGTCATACGGCTGCCTATCCAAAGCCGATTGACCTTGAATTACAACATACACTACCAGACTTTATGCAATCACGCGGTGGCGTCTCACTGAAACCAGGAGACGGCATTATTCATTCCTGGTTAAATCGGATGCTGTTACCAGATTCTGTTGGAACTGGTGGTGATTCTCATACTCGTTTTCCAATTGGAATTAGTTTTCCGGCAGGTTCAGGTTTGGTTGCTTTTGGTGCTTCTATAGGTGTCCTGCCATTAGATATGCCTGAATCAGTTTTAGTCCGCTTTAGTGGGAAAATGCAACCTGGAATCACCTTGAGAGACTTAGTCAATGCAATCCCTTATATGGCAATCCAAAAGGGACTTCTCACTGTCGAGAAATCGAACAAGAAAAACATCTTTTCGGGAAGAGTTTTAGAAATTGAAGGTCTAGGAGACCTCAAAGTTGAACAAGCTTTTGAACTTGCAGACGCCTCAGCAGAAAGATCTGCTAATGGCTGCACTGTGCAACTCAATAAAGAGCCTATCGAAGAGTATTTACAATCAAATATTACCTTGCTTTCCTCCATGATTGATTCTGGTTATGAAGACAAAAAAACCATTGCCAAGCGCATCATGGATATGCAGAAATGGCTTGATCAACCTAACTTATTGAAAGCTGATAAAGACTGTGAATATGCTGAAATTATTGAAATCAATTTAGATGAAATCAAAGAGCCAATTCTTGCCTGTCCAAATGATCCGGATGACGTTAAGTTACTCTCTGATGTAGCAAAAACAAAAATCGATGAGGTCTTTATCGGTTCATGTATGACAAATATTGGTCACTTTAGAGCTGCCGCACAATTGCTTAAAGATAAGACTGAACTCAATACTGTTTTGTGGGTAGTTCCACCAACCCGTATGGATGAAAAACAGTTACGCGCAGAAGGTATTTATAAAACCTTCGAGAAGTTGACAGAACATACAGAAGTGCCGGGTTGTTCTCTGTGTATGGGTAATCAAAAAAGAGTGAAAGAAGGTGCGTCTGTGGTTTCAACGTCAACAAGAAATTTTCCCAACCGACTTGGAGACAACGCCGATGTCTTTTTAGCTTCTGCTGAGGTTGCCGCAATTTCCGCAAAACTAGGATACATTCCTAGCATTGAAGAATATTTATCTTTAATGAGAGATATTGAACCAATGTCGGGTGAAATATATCAATATCTTAACTTTGATCAGATTGCAGATTACCAAGAAGCGGCAGCTAACGTGCCTCTTGAAACGATTCTCCAAAACTAATTGAATTGGACGTAAAAAAAGCCGCTCTAAGCGGCTTTTTAATGAAAGTTTAAAGAGCTTACTTAATCTTAGCTTCCTTATACATAACGTGCTTTCTAACCACTGGGTCAAATTTCTTTACCTCAATTTTCTCGGGATGAAGGCGTTTATTTTTAGTAGTTGTGTAGTAGTGTCCTGTTTCAGCTGAAGATACTAGTTTGATTTTCTCTCTCATAACTTACTCCTTATACCTTTTCACCACGCTTACGGATCTCTGACAAGACAACATCAATGCCTTTTTTATCAATTACACGCAAACCTTTCGCAGAAAGTTTTAATTTCACGAAACGATTCTCACTTTCTACCCAAAAACGATGAGTATGTAGATTTGGGTAAAAACGACGACGCGTTTTATTGTGTGCATGCGAGACATTATTACCACTCAAAGGTCGTTTACCAGTAACTTGACATACTTTCGCCATAACGACTACCAACAAATTTCTAAAAAAGGGAAATTATACGCAAAATTGAGTAGTTTTTTTGTATATATTTATTTACTTTATTTATAAAAACTGTATCATACCAATCTCAATCTTCCGGAGGGATGGCAGAGCGGCTGAATGCACTGGTCTTGAAAACCAGCAAGGGCTAACACCCTTCCAGGGTTCAAATCCCTGTCCCTCCACCACACAACTCTGAGTTTAACCATTCCTATAAGTATAACTGTAACCATTAAGAGCTGGCGCTCCACCAAGATGGGCATAAAGAATATTTGAACCTTCTGGGAAGAAACCTTTTTTAACTAAATCAATCATTCCTTGCATGGATTTGCCCTCATAAACAGGATCAGTAATCATTGCTTCCGTGCGGGCTGCTATACGAATAGCTTCATTGGTTTCATGGCTTGGTATGCCATATGCAGGATAGGAATAATCTGGATTAATGACAATTTCATCATCACGCACTTCACGACCAAGATCTACAAGCTTAGCGGTTTGATCAACAATGCCTCGAACTTGAATGCGTAACTGGTCTACAGTGCCAGATCCGTCAATACCTATTACATGGTCAGCGCGATTATCAGCTGCAAACCCAACAATCATTCCACCCTGGGTAGAGCCTGTAACAACACACACAATAATATAATCAAATTTGATGCCCATCTCTTGCTCTTGTGCTCTTACTTCTTCAGCAAAACCAACATATCCAAGGCCATTTATGAACAGATGCTCCCGCAGGAATAGCATAAGGAGTTCCACCTGAGTCACGAACTGACTGCATTGCATCTTCCCAACTCTTGCGAATTCCAATGTCAAAACCCTCATCAACTAGACGAGAGTCTGCCCCCATTAATCTTGTCATCATAATATTTCCAACCCTATCATAGACAGCATCATCATGTGGTACCCAGCTTTCCTGAATAACAACACATTTCATACCAATTTTAGCTGCAGTAGCTGCAACCATACGCGTATGATTTGATTGAACGCCACCTATAGAAACCAGTGTATCAGCTCCTGATGCAATAGCATCTGGAACAATATATTCGAGCTTGCGTAACTTATTACCACCCATAGCTAAACCTGAATTACAATCATCTCGCTTAGCGAATATTTCCACCTTACCGCCGATTGCTTTTGTCAGTCTTGGGAGATGCTCGATTGGAGTTGGACCAAAAGTCAAAGGGTAGCGTTCAAATTTATCTAAATTTATCATAGAGAATCCTTTTATAGTGCATATCATATTAATAAATAATTTATCACATAGATTAGCATAAATCCCTCACACATCAAACGAATTTGGACTTTGGTTTAAATAGACTTATAATTCTAGTATGAAGAAACAACTCCTATTCTTATTACTATTTCTTGGCTTTATAGGATCGGCTAGTGCTTTAGATAATCATTCAAAAAAAGAATTGCCTCCTTGTGAAGGAGATTATTGGACTCACTGTTTTGGGGAATACTCAACTAACGAGGGAACATCTACTGGCGAATGGCTCAATGACAGATTGAATGGGAAAGGATCTATTGTTTGGTCGGATGGAAGTTCCTATTTTGGGGAATTTCTTGATGGTGATTTTCATGGACTTGGAACTTATGATTGGGGGGATGGAGAAAAATATGTCGGTGAATGGCTCGAGGGAAAATTCCAAGGTCTAGGGCAATACATATGGGCGGACGGAACCATGGAGATGGGAATTTTTTACAATGATGAACTGGTTAAGAAATTAACAGCTGAATCATTCGCAAAGGAGGCAATAAGACTTGAAATACCCATGGATTTCTTTAATGACAGCGACAATACTGAAAAAAAGGAAGCAGAAGCCATAACAGAACTACCTCCTTGTGAAGGAGATCACTGGACAAATTGTTATGGAATTTACACCAGTGAATGGACAGAAGGCCATAGGTTTGAAGGTGAATTTCTTGACGGTTCATTTTTTTATGGAATCTACACCTGGCCAGATGGGAGAACATATGAAGGTCAATGGCGCGATCAACACAGATACGGTTTGGGAATTGCTAGACATCCAGGCGGATCTATTGAAAAAATGGGATTCTGGGAAAAAGGAAATCTGGTATCCAGAATGCCTGAATGGCGTGATTTATTTGAAGGCAAACCGCCTAAAATTGCTCGGGAGCTTATATGCCAGTCAGACAATCGAGAAAACTGCTACGGCACCCTTCTGGAAAGAGGTCAATACATATACCAAGGCAAGTTTGTTAATAACAAAAAGCATGATATAGGCAATATAGTCTATGCAGATAGGTCGAAATACTCGGGTGAATGGAGTGAAGATAAATTCCATGGACAAGGCACTTATAAATGGGGGGATGGAGAAAAATATGTCGGTGGATGGCTCGAGGGCAAATTCCATGGACAAGGAACCCTCACCACTGCCGAAGGTGACGAATTTACGGGCGACTGGGTTGAAGACAAAAAACAAGGACAGGGAACCTATAAGTGGGCAAACGGAGAAACATACATAGGCGAGTGGCTTGAAAACGAAAAACACGGTTTGGGAATTATGTATTATGCCGATGGATCGGTTTATAGAGGAGAGTGGGAGTATGGTAAATTGACTGAAGAATTAACCCCTTCATCATTCGAAAACAGAAAAAAACTTCTTGATAGAGGTATTGAAATACCAGGAACGGATTTTATCACCTATCTAGAACCATGCCTAGATGAGGAAATTTTTGATGATTATTTCAATGCTTACGTGATACCTGAAGCAATTTTAAAGAATGTTGTCGAGAAAGGAGGACGGGTTAGAGTCAGTAAGGAAAATGACTGGCGTATTGATAAAGAAGTTTATGTATTGTACGGAGATCTTCATACAATTTGGGACAACTGTTATGGTGAATTTAATTTTGGATATCGGGATTATGACGGTGAATGGCAAGCTGGCCGATTTAATGGCAAAGGCGTTTTAAAGTACGACTCTGGTGAAATATACACCGGTGAGTTCAAAAATGACCAGATACATGGACAAGGCACATTTGTTCAAACGATACAACACTACGATAATGAAAATGAAAGGGCTTACAAGAAGTCGTTTGAGGGTGAATATCTTAACGGCAAAGAACATAAAGGAACTATGATTTACACGGATGGCAGTAAATATGAAGGGGAATGGGAAAATGGCAAATTTCATGGCCAAGGCAAGCACACCCTAAATGACGGTGAATATTACGAAGGGGGATGGGATAAGGGAAGGAAGCATGGCTGGGGGAAAATCGTTCATAGCGGTGATGGCGGTATAACTGAGGGCGAATTTGTCTATGGAGAACCACCTGGATGTAATCCCTATAGAGAAGCTATAAAGATTTATGGTTCGTTTGGTCAAGGAATAAATCCGGAATATTTTATCGACGAGATTCTTGCTGAAGCCTGGGCTAAATGTTTAGATGAATGGGAAGATGAAGACCCTAATCCGCCACCTAAACTAGATGATCCGAGTGTTCTCCAACCAGTTGACCCTGGTTAGGTGTGTATAAATAAGGCTGAATATGAAATCGAGAGCTAGAGTTGTTGTCATTGGTGGCGGTATTGCAGGATGCTCCACCTTATACCACCTCACTCAGGAAGGCTGGTCAGACGTTGTATTAATCGAGCGCAACGAACTCACTAGTGGCACTACATGGCATTCAGCTGCTCAGGTTACAAATTTTGGTTTGAATCAGACAATGGTTGGACTGAAAACGCATTCCATAAATCTATACAAAGAGTTGTCCGACGATCCAGATTATCCGATCAACTATCACCATGGGGATGGTGGAATTCGTTTGGCAAATACTGAAGAGCAGATGCAGGGTTATCGTCATTTTGCCTCTATGGCGCGAGGCATGGATGTCCACTTTGAGATAATCGACGCTGAAGAATGTCTACGCCGTCACCCTTTGATATCAACGGACAATCTACTTGGAGGTCTTTGGGATCCGCTCGACGGCGATATTGACCCTTACCAGTTGTGCCAATCTTTGATTAGGCGGGCACGTAAAGCTGGCGCAGAAGTCTATACTGACACACCCGTAATTGCTCTAAAACAGTATGAAAATGGAGATTGGAATGTGCATACTGAAAAAGGTGATATTGACTGCGATATCATCGTTAATGCCTGTGGTTATCGTGTCAATGAGGTTGGAGCTATGATGGGCGTCCATCATCCAGTCGCCTCCATGGAACATCAATATTTCCTGACCGAAGATATTTTTGCCATTAAACAAGCAAGTCAGCGGATGCCTCTACTACGTTGTCCGATTTCTGACTATTACTGCCGCCAGGAAAAGAATGGTCTCTTGATCGGTTTCTATGAACAGAACTGTAAAACCTGGGGAATGGATGGAATCGATCCAAGCTTTGTTAATGCGTTATGTCCAGACGACATAGATCGGGTGACAGATGTTCTGGAAGGAGCCTTTGCTCGGATGCCTGTTCTTAGAAAAACAGGCATCCGAAGTATTGTTAATGGACCAATTACCTACACAATCGATGGCGCTCCATTGGTGGGACCTATTCCCGGTAAACGCAATGCTTATTGTATTATCGGTCTTCGTGCAGGTTTGGGTGAAGGTGGTGGACATGGCTGGCTGCTGGCCCAGCAAATCGTCCATGGTGAGGCTTGTTATGATACTTGGTGCATCGATCCACGCAGATTCACAGCACATGCCAATACCGAATTGACCTCATTGAAAGCCATAGAAGATTATCAGAATGAATTTCGTTTCCATTTTCCACATGAACATCGCCCTGCAGGCCGCCCAGCTAAAACTACTTCTTTAACAGCAGTTTTAGCTGCTGAAAACGCTGAGTTTGCTGTCGTAAATGGATGGGAGAGGGTTGAATATATTAAACCTTCTGCTGAATTTCATCCTTCACTGTCATTTCATTTCGATGAGACATTTGACATAGTTGCAGACGAGGTCAAAAACGTTCGAGATAATGTCGGGCTTTGTGAAGTGAATGGATTCAACCGCTTCGAGATCACCGGCCCAGACGCTTATGATTTCCTGGATCGAATGTTTTGTAAACCTGTAAATCGCAAGCCTGGTCGAGTTGGATTGGGATATCTTCTCAACGATTCTGGAATGGTGAAAAGTGAAGCAACTATCGCCAATATCCCTGCTTCAGATCGAGGTGAAAACCGGATTTGGTATGGTTCGGCTGCAGCATCAGAATTTCACGACATGGATTGGTTAACTCAACATATTAATTACAACGAGAAAGTACAGATTAAAAGTCTAACCAATGATCAAACAATCTTGCTGCTAGCCGGACCAAAATCTCGTGATGTCCTCTCAGCTTGTAGCAGGGAGGACTGGAGCAAAGAGTCCTTCCCGTGGCTTAGTGTCAGAGAATGCTTTATTGGTTTCTCAGCCGCTACCGTCATGTCGGTCAGCTTTTCTGGAGAACTGGCATATGAAATCCATGTGCCAAATGAATCGCTCTATGCGGCTTATCTTTCGCTTAGAAAAGCGGGTGAAGCTCATGGAATGAAGCTCTTTGGTTTGCGTGCAGTGGAGTCGATGCGAATGGAAAAAGGCTTTCTTTCTTGGAAGGCTGATTTACTGACCGAGTTTGACCCTTTTGAAACCGGACTTGATCGTTTCGTAACCTTGGATAAAGATAATTTTATCGGTAAGTCGGCCCTTGAAAAGCGCCTCAAGAAAGGACCTAGGCAGAAACTTGTTACTCTCAGTATTGATTGTTCTTATGCACCCGCCCATAGAGGAGCCTCGCTGATGGTCGGTAATAAAGTTGTTGGCACAATCACCTCAGGTGAATGGGGACACCGATTAAACATAAACTTAGCATACGCCTTTGTCGATTCAGAAAAAGCTGAAGTCGGAGACAAAATGATGTTGAACTTACTGGGAGAGATGATTCCAGTCAAAGTTATTGACTCAGGTCCTTACGATAGTAGTTATAGTAGAATACTAGCATGATAAGATTAACAAAAACTAGAAGAAGGTTTGTAGGTGGCTAGACGAGCTTCTGCACGTTCTGCCAAACACGCACAAAGAGCAAAAACGCCTGAAATAAATCCGTGCCCTCCGGGACAGATTGGCGGTCAATATAAGCCACTATCAGATTCTCAAGTCAAGCAAATTTATAATGAAGCTCTGCGTATATTAGAACAGATTGGAATGACTGATGTTCCGAAAGTTCTTGAAAAGCAGGCCTTGGCTCATGGAGCAAAAATAAATAATCAAGGGAGGCTTTGTTATCCTGCTTCTATGGTTGAAGGAGTAATCTCTGCAGCTTGTAAACAGTTTACATTTTATGGCCGCGACCCTAAGCATGATATTTTAGTTGGCGGTGATAAGGTTTACTTTGGAACAGGTGGTGCAGCAGTTCAAACTCTAGATATAGATACTGGAGAGTATCGACCTTCAACCTTGTCTGATTTATATGACTTCACTCGCCTTATTGATCAACTATCTAATGTCAGTTGGTTTACTCGATGCTGTATTGCGACTGATGTTGAAGATAATTTTGAACTGGATGTCAATACTGCATACGCACTATTAAAGGGAACTACAAAGCCAGTAGGTATGAGCTTTCATATTGCTGAGCATGTAGATCCAATTATCGATATGTTTGATATTGCGTTAGGTGGAAAAGGAAAATTTTCAGAAAAACCATTTTGCAAAGCTCATATTAGCCCTGTGATCTCGCCGCTTAAATATGGTGAAGATGGGGTTATGGTAGCAATGGCCTGTATTAAACGCGGAATGCCAATTAACAACATTATTGCAGCCATGCCTGGAGCGACGGCGCCTGGACCAATAGCAGGATCTCTCTCACTTACACTAGCTGAGACACTTTCTAGTCTTGTTATGACAAATATTTTTGAGTCAGGCTATCCGATGATTTTTGGTAACTGGCCACTTGCTATCGATTTGCGTACTGGTGCATTTAGAGGAGGTAGTGGTGAAATGGCATTACTTAATGCGGCTTCTGCTCAACTTTCAAATTCCCTTGGTCTTCCATCGGGTTGCGCTTCTAGTATGAGTGATGCTAAATCTCCAGATGCACAAATGGGTATGGAAAAGGCACTCACTGCATTAGCTTGTGGGCTAGCGGGAGGAAATATGATCTATGAGTCTTCAGGCATGATGGCGAGCTTGCTAGGTGCTTCATTTGAAGCCTTCGTGATGGATGATGAAATGCTCTCACTTGTTTATCGAATGATCAGAGGCATAGAAGTAAATGAACAAAGTTTAGAGTTTGAATCAATTCAATCTGTCGTCTCAGATACGGGGCATTTTTTAGGACAACCCGAAACAATGTTATCGATGGAGAGAGACTATTTTTATCCAAAGTTAGCTGATCGTGAAGAGCCAACTGTGTGGCAAGAAAAAGGTTCACTCGATCATTTAAGTAGGGCAAAAAGCAGAGCCAAGGAGCTACTTAAACATCATCCAAATTATTTAACTAGTGAGATCGACAATTCAATTCGGCAAGCTTACCCTATTCTGCTTTGATTCAATTACATAAAGGAGCAATTTATGAACAGATACAGTAGTTTAATGAAAAGAGCCAGCGATGGAGAATGCATTTTAATAGATGGTGCTACCGGCACGGAAGTTGAACGTAGAGGAGTGCCTCAACACAAAAACGCTTGGAACGGTGCAGCTGCCCTAAGTCATCCTGAAATTTTAAGACAAGTTCATGAAGACTACATTAATCTAGGAGCTGAGATTGTAATCAGTAACACTTTTTCAACGAATAAGCATGCGCTGTCTGATGCCGAGCAAGGTCATAACTTCGAAGCTTTGAATGAGCGCGCTGTAAAACTCGCTGTCGAAGCAAGAGAGCACTTGAATAAAGGGAATGTTTTGGTTGCTGGAGGTATTTCCTATTGGACCTGGACTGGCAACAAACCTTCCTTGGATGAACTAAATTCTTCGATTACCCAACAAGCAAAAATTATGGCAGACGCCGGTGCTGATTTAATAATGCTTGAAATGATGGTTGACATTGAACAGATGTTGACAACACTGAAAGCCGCTGAAGCTTCTGGACTACCCATTTGGGTAGGACTTAGTTGTGAGCCTGACCAATCCCAAAAAATGTGTTTGCTAGATGGAGATAGCCTAGAAGAAACCGTTCATGAGCTGAAATCATACAACCCAGATGTCATAAATATAATGCATACTGAGGTTGAATATGTTGATCAATGCTTGGATATTCTTCAGAATGAGTGGAATGGTCATATCGGCGTCTATGCACATTCTGGAACATCGATAGACGGCGATTGGACATTCGATAACGTAATTTCAGCAAAGGAATATTGCGCATATTCTTCAAAGTGGAAAAAACGTGGTATAAATTTTATCGGTGGTTGCTGTGGCGTGCATACAGACCACATCCACATGATGCGTAGAGATTTATTTGCAAATACAAGATAATTTCTCTGAACATATTGAGGGGTTATTTTTTTTGCATATAGTGCTTTTGTAGATCCGTCAATAATCCGATAACGTGACCATAACCATCTGCACCAAGACCAGCAACCACTGCATCTGCCGCAGGTGCCACAAAGGTCTCATGCCTAAAAGACTCCCTTATGTGAGGGTTTGAAATATGAAGCTCAACTTTGAACCCAGAGTAGCTCTTTAAGGCATCATGTATTGCAATTGATGTATGTGTATATGCAGCAGCATTGATGATAATAACATCAATTGCATTTTTAATGGCGTCTTGAATATATTCAACTAACTTACCTTCATAATTGGATTGCATAAATTGAACAACATGCCCAGCTTTGGAGGCTTGCTTCTGGCAATTCTCAGCAATAGTTTCTAAGGTTTCATTACCATAAATTTCTGGCTCACGAGTGCCCAAGAGATTTATGTTAGGACCATTAATTACGTAAATATTCATCTATTTATTGCGTAGTTTTTTATCGATTGACTGAATAGCCAGTACATAACTATACATGCCAAATCCACCGACAAAGCCGAGCCTACCCTCTGGGCCATGCAAAGGCTTATTATTGCCTTCCTTAAAAATATTTTCTATACGAACTTCGACAACTGGCTTGTCTTGTGTGCCAATTTCATTAATTACTGAGCTGTAGATCTCAAGATCCACAGACGATGTTTGTGAACGTCCAGCAGGGTTAATGATGAAAGCATCAAAATTATTAATGTCTTCGATCAAACCCCTCAATAACTCAGCTTCATCATCATTTTGGCGAAAATCCATTTCAAGGCCATAACTCTCGCAAGCTTGTGCACATTTTTTTTGGACAGCAGCTAATGTTAGACCATCATGAGCTGTCTCATTGTAATTACTTAAATCTGACAGCCCAGGGCCGTTAATTATTAATAACCTATTGTTACTCATTGATTGACTGAGTTCCTTATTGTATAAAATTACCTAATATTTTTTGCTGCATTCACTAAATAACACTCTGGCATATTATATATACCTCAAGGTTTGTTGTATATGGAGACTTGATCTTATAGTTTAAGTGAACCCTGGCTCAGCACAGTATTAACAATGATCTCAATTATTTCCATGCTACTATTAGCACTAACATCCTCGAAGTAAATTGTTCCCGGCCATGGCGGTTTACGTAACTTGTAGCCATTTTTTTTAATCGTTTGGGCAACTTTTTTTATGGATTCTACGTACTCCGATGAAAGCAGTTTTATTTCTTCTTTGGCGGCACTTATATCTGTGATGGAATTGCGATCAATTTGGGACGCTCCGATGCCTATAAATATTGGAAGATTGCGCTTAATAGCTTGTTCTTGATATAGCTTAAGTGGCATTCTGTCGTCATGAAGACGCATAACGTAATCAGTGCAAACTTCCTGCTTCGCCTCAAATAATTCAGAGAAACTAAGCTCATTAGAGATGTCCTTTTGAGCTGTTATTCTTCTTCTTGATGAACGGCTTGTTTTCTTTGCTTGGGTAACGTAGTCACCCCTATAGTTGGCGTCATAAACCCGAGAGCCCCAAGAATTTTCATTCTTTAATCTAAGGATTGAGCGGATCGCTGTATTTCTACAATTTTCCGGACCGATAAAGAAAGGTGAGCCTGAAGCATCTGACAATTCCAGCCAACCATTTGGAAATTTCGCAAAAAAATGGTCTGCCCAAGGCTTTAATACATTGTCAACCAAATGGTCAAGCAGTTCATTGACATGGTTAAGGTCGAAATTTAGGGCTGTCGCCAATTCTGACTGCCCATAAATATCGGCCGCCAAACTGTAGGGTGCCGTTAGGTGTAAAACAGGTTCAAGTCCAGTTAAATCCTGATAAAACTCTAACATCTCATCGAAAAGCCTAGGAATTTCGCTGTCCATTTCGGGCGCTTTTAAGTCTTGCCAATTGTCTATATTAATTAATGGCAAGCCGGGATCAGTTCCAGGAGGGGCTCCGACAGGATACATCATGACGGCCCCAAGTGCTTCAGCGGTAAAAGCATAAACCGGCCACTCGAGATATAGTTTTGGCAGACCGAGAAGCTTGCGAATCATAAGCGAAGCACGAACGTAACGTTTCCCATCTCCCTTGTAGGCTTCTTCGGAATTAAGACCGTAGAGCCTTGTCAAAACAGCCAATACAAATAAATTTATCGAAGCAGAAGCCTGAACTGAGCTTGGATTATGTTTAAACGCAAAGATCTCGTCATATTCTCCAGCAATGGTTTTATCAAATATTTCTTTTAATCGATCTGAGGCTCGCGGGTCGCCCTCCTGCCATCTTTGAAAAAGCCGACAACCGGAGGGGAATATTAATTCTTCAATCATAAAATGATTCAATCAATTGTAACAATCAGCCTTTAACCAGAAGCTCAATCAACGGGCGATAGTAAGAAAATGGCGGATGTTTTCTTTCCGGATCTTTGCCATCTTCATCCCAATATCGCAATTGTATAGACTGCTCCAAGTAGTCGTTTTTTTCAAATTCCTTAACCTCTTCTATATTCATTGGCCCACCTTGCAGCTTAAGAGAGTGCACAGAGGCTGGTGAAAGCCGCTTAAAGTATTCTGGATTGACCGCACAGAGATATCGTTTTGCTGCAACGTGTTGACGAATAGGTTCTACGACAGATGTTGGAAAGAAATCCTCTAGAAAATTAGCTCCCGCCTCTTCATGAAAATTGTCAACACCCTTTGCTAAAGATGTTTCAGGGATTTCGTTTTTGTAATGGCCGATATCGTGCAGCAAGGCAGCTACAATTTGACTATTATCGGCTCCAGCTTGTTCCGCACATTGTGCGGTTTGAAGCATATGCTGGGCCATGGTGACCTGCTCACCCAAGTATGATTCAGCACCACGACGCCTAAACACATCTTCGAGATGGTCGACAATACCGTTAATACCAATCCTATCCATTTTGTTGTCGATTCTCCAAAACATTGAGCAGACTGTAAAGACCGTCCAGGTCCGTATAGGCGCCCTGTAAATGGCGCTTGCCCTTTTTAGAGAAAGCTGTTCTTGCATGCATTATGCGTGTGTTGTCAAGCAGCATTAAATCGCCCTCTGAAAGCTTAAATGTAATTTTCAAATCGTCTCTTTCAATAATTTCACTCCAATGTCGATAGGCTTTGTAAAAATGCCGCATTTTGCTTGCAGGCAATTTTATTGTGTCGATTGAGCGATTGTTATATCTCACTTTGACAATTTCATTGTTGTCGTTTAGCTCTATCATTGGCACTCTAGAGCGTAGGTCGGTTGATACATCTGAAAAGCGAAAATTAATCCACGTTCCGGTTAAGACATCAAAATCCGCTTTACTTTCTTGTCGTAGGATAGTGGCAGCTTTAAAGCCATCCACCAGTACCGAATCTCCACCCTCTGTGGAGCTTTCAAGGCAATGCAAGAGCTGCACTGTTGGAACCGGGTCTCTGTAAGGATTGTCGGTATGAGATCCGAGTCCCATATTGGTATAGGCAAGGTTATTGGGATTGACTTCAGTCCTTACTTCAAAGATGGCGCCATAATTTGTCTCTCGAGTGTAGCCCAACTCGCTAATAACTTTTAAAACTTGGCCTTCGGTAGTTGGAACATCTTCAAGAACAAAAAAACCGACATCTCTGACCAAACGCAGTGCATCCAGCTTACTACTCTCGTTATTACACATGGACTCGTAATTAATAAACGGTAGACCAGCCTTGAAACTGTTCTTTTGCCATAAATTTTTTTGTTTTTCACTTCTGTCATCGAAGTGAAGATTAAGGTCGTAACAATTCTTTCTTAACCAGCTCTGCGAAAAAATAGACAAATGGTTCTCTGGCTGGAAACGCACAAGGATATTTCCTTTTTCATCCTTGTAGGCTTTTTCGATGTAGTTCTCTTTGGGTATATCGACGACACTGAACAGGCGTTGTCCATTGTTGGCATCTATAGATGTTGGCATTTGGCAATGATCTCGCAACCAGTGGCCATATAGTCGACTCTCGTTGCCGTCATACCAATCAATGACTAGCTCATCATCAGCAATGGAGAGTTTTTTTATGAGCTCTTTTTTCTGTGGCATAACAATATCCTAAAAATTGCGAATGGTAATCAAATATCTTTCATTTTGGATTGTTGGTCGAAGAACGATACCTCTTGGGGATACTCTGGCAATTCGACACTATAGCTGGTGGAACGAACGATGCCCGTTTTCTTGCCTCGAACAATCATGCCATCTAATTCACTTGGAAGTGGGTTTTCAGTGAGACTGACTGCGTCTTCCGCTGTATAAGAAACAATAAACAGAGAGCGTGCGGACTGTGTTTTATTTGATTTGGAGCCATGCATTAATTTGGAATGCATCAAACATGCTGAACCTGCCTTGCCTACACAGCTAATAGACTTTGTTTTGCATTCGGCTTCAACTTCTGCTGAAACGGCGCCAGTAAAAATGCCGTCATGCCATAGCGAATAAAGCGGACCGTTGTGTGAACCCGCAATAACCTCCAAGGGTCCGTTTTCAAGCGTGACGTCATCAAGGAAAAATAAAACTGTCATGATGTCTTCATTTGAATGAGGTTCATAGGGGAAATCCTGATGGAACTTCACCTCCGTGCCCGAACCCGGAAGCTTAAGGTTGATTTTGTTTGTCCAGTGCTTGATATTTGGACCAAAAATTTCACTAACAAGGTCCAAGGCTTGATTGTCCTTGACCACATCGAGACATGCCTGTGAAATTTCGGCAGGTGAGGTTATTCTTCTCAGTGCAGGCTTATCGAATGAATGGGTATCTAGTTGCAAGTCAAAACGAGGCCTTCCATCCATGATTTTTCCGTAAGACTTTACATTTCCTCTGCTCTCTTCAATCCACATTGACAAGTCACTATTGAGTGCCGACAATTGAGAATCAGTTAACGCATTTTCAAGAACGAGAAAGCCGTCCTTTTGAAACTTTTCAACTAGTTTTGCATTTTTTGTAGGTTTTCCATTTTCCATAAAGACCCCAGCAGTAACTGCATTATGACCTAAATTGAAAAAAAAATAAATATTTTTTAGACGAACCGCAATGAAAATTTTATTACTCTCCCATAAAGAATATAAAATCACCTTCATGGAAATGTTATTGGAAAACCTAAACTATTTGCATTGGCTTGTATTCGGGCTCGGGCTCGTCATCGTTGAACTTTTCTTGTGGTCAATGTTCCTGCTCTGGATTGGTGCCTCTGCTATCACCATCAGTATCGTGTTCTATTTGTACCCAGAAGTTTCCGCGGGATTACAGGTTCTCAGTTTTATATTTCTCTCAGCGGTTTCCACATTCTTAGCGAAAAAATACTTTCCGGTGAAAACGGTTGACGACGAGCTAAACCTTAACGCCAAGAGCCACATAGGCAAGGAATGTACAGTCGTCTCAATTAAAAAAGGTATTGTCAAAGTTAGGCTGGGTGAGTCTTTGTGGTTTGCGAAGGGTTGTGAAATGAGTGTCGGACAAAAAGTTCGAATCATTGATACGGACTCTTCGACACTTATCGTAGAACCGCATACAGAAGCGAACTAATCGATTTGATTAGGAAATACCATAGTGGGAACGGTAACTCTCAATCCCGTTGATAATCTTTTTATCATCGTTGTCTTTTAGGTAGTCAACGATATGGGACAAGTCAATGATGCTCACAACGGCAATACCAAAATTTTTTTCCACCTCTTGGATGGCTGAGAGTTCGCCTTTGCCCTTCTCCTGTCGGTCCAATGCAACAACCACACCTTTCGTTCTAGCGCCATTGGCTTCGATAATGTTTTTTGCCTCTCTGATAGCTGTTCCTGCGGTTATGACATCGTCTATGATGAGAACGTCTCCCTCTAGCGAATGACCGACAATGTCTCCACCTTCGCCATGGTCCTTGGCTTCTTTTCGATTAAAGCTATAGGGAACATTTCTGTTGAAACTGTCATTGAGTGCAATAGCTGCTGCAGCTGCGAGAGGAATTCCTTTATAGGCGGGCCCAAATAGAACATCAAATTTGATACCGCTGGCGTCAATCGCTTGAGCGTAAAATTGCCCGAGGCGGGATAGGTGGTTGCCCTGATTAAATTGACCTGCATCAAAAAAATAAGGACTCACGCGACCGGATTTGAGTGTAAATTCTCCAAATTTGAGGGCTCCGATTTCCAACATGAAGTCTACAAAATCGTTTTGATACTGTTCCATCGAATATTCCTAAACTATTAAAATAATCGCAATGAGAATTATAACCATTAATGTCAACGGGATTCGCGCGGCTGAACGAAAAGGTTTTTTCAGCTGGCTGGAAAAACAAAACGCGGATGTTGTCTGTTTGCAAGAAATCAAGGCCCAGGAAGACCAGCTTGATGAGCGCTTCTATCCTTCGGGAATGTACACTTATTATCATAGTGCAGAACGCAAAGGCTACAGCGGAACGGCACTCTATTGCAAATCCAAGCCCGATCGTGTGACCTATAGTCCCTGGCAGGACATCAATTCAGAGGGCCGCCTGATTCAGGCTGACTTTGGGGATTTAAGTGTGGCCTCTATTTACTTGCCTTCCGGCTCTTCGAAGGAGGAGAGGCAGGCCTTTAAAATGGAATTTATCTGCGATCGCCTGTTGCCTCATTTGCATGCACTACAAAACGACGGCAGACAGTACATTTTCTGTGGTGACTGGAATATCGCCCACAAGAAGATTGATTTAAAGAACTGGCGATCGAACCAAAAAAACTCCGGATTCCTTCCTGAAGAGAGGGCTTGGCTGGACAAACTCTATGACGAGGTTGGATATATCGACGCTTTCAGGGAAATTAATCAAGATGAATTTCAATACACGTGGTGGTCCAATAGAGGCCAGGCCTGGCTAAACAATACCGGCTGGCGTCTTGACTACCAGGTGGTGAGCTCAAATCTTGCCGGTCATGCGACGGCTTGCGAGATCTACAAACAAGAACGTTTTTCTGACCACTCTCCACTGATTATGGATTACAAGCTATGAATGAGGCCAAGTCCTTGCGCAAAATTCAAAGTTTCGTTAGGCGCTCTGGAAGACTGTCCAAAGCTCAGGCGACTGCGCTACATGAATTGTGGCCAAACTACGGTGTCAATCTGACAGGCAAGCAGCTCGACTTCGTTGAACTCTTCATGAACTCTTATGATGTAACCCTTGAAGTCGGATTTGGAAATGGGGACAGCCTGCTGGAAATGGCAACTCAACAACCGCAGCAAAACTTCCTAGGAATCGAGGTCTACGAGGCCGGCGTCGGCAGGCTCATCAATGAAGCCAACAAACGCCGACTCAGTAACCTGAAAATTATTAAAGAGGATGCAGTTGAGGTCCTTCAAAACCATATTCCTGACGACGGCCTTTCAAAATTTCAACTATTCTTCCCGGACCCCTGGCATAAAAAGAGACATCACAAGCGCAGAATCATACAAATGAGCTTTCTAGACATTCTTGCAAAAAAGCTGAAAACAGGTGGCATCGTCCATATAGCCACCGACTGGGAAGACTATGCCGAGCACATTATGGAAACGCTGGAATCTCATCAGCACTTTAAAAATACTCTGGGTGACCATATATACTCTCCAAGGCCCAAACATCGGCCGTTGACCAAATTTGAAAATCGTGGTCAGAAATTAGGTCACGGTATCTGGGAAATTATTTTTACTAACTCGAAAGGAGGTTGAATGTTATTCCCTATTTTTGTGGTGATGACTCTTCTTGAAATTTACGTCCTTGTGACTGTCGGCCAGGCTATTGGCGGTCTCTCAACTGTATTGCTCGTTATTGTCACTGCCCTGATTGGCTCGACCCTCTTGAGGCAGCAGGGCTGGTCAACGATGGCAAAGGCCCAGCAGAGCATAGCTGAAGGCAAAACGCCCGCCTTGGAGATGCTGGAGGGTGTCGTCATTCTTGTTTCAGGTGTTTTGCTATTAACGCCGGGGTTCATTACAGATGGCTTGGGTTTGCTAGGCCTAATGCCCTGGTCCAGAAGATATTTTATTAATCACATCCTTGAGAAAAATGCGCAACGTTTTTTTAGCCAGAGAAATGCAATTTTTATTCACAGAACTGGAAAGCAAGAGCAGGCGAGTAACAACAAAAATGAAACTATCGAAGGCGAGTTCTGGGAAGACAAATGACTTTTGACTAGTTTGAGATTAGGTATAGTAGCTTCCCATCATGAACAACAAAAAAACTCTTGATGAATGGCTAAGCTGGCAAGAGCAGCTGATGGAAGAAACCATGCTTCTCGGCCTAGAAAGGGTTCAACTAGTCTATCAACGCCTTTTCCCGGATGGAGTGCCATTTTTTACCATCACAGTTGCTGGCACAAATGGCAAAGGCTCCACGATCGCCCTTATCGACAGTATTTATAGAGAATCAAAATATAGTGTGGGCTGCTGTACCTCACCTCACCTCATCAACTACAACGAACGCTACACAATCGACGGTGAGATTGTCAATGATGAAGTGATTATTAAGGCCTTTGAAGCGATTGAAGCAAAAAGAGAAG
>LUME01000127.1_pt1 | contig 22410 bp, 17 predicted proteins | sample 729951 | NCBI WGS metagenome assembly LUME01 (sample SAMN03860271, study PRJNA289734) | marine metagenome | biome: seawater column; feature: ocean; material: water; isolation source: Red Sea water column Station 34 - depth 200m | place: Saudi Arabia: Red Sea | collected 2011-10-15 | depth 200 m | reverse complement strand
CTGGGCGAAACGGTCTCTGATGCGCTCCCGTCAAACGGTCTTGAATCTACAACGAGTGAACGCTACAGCTTTCCCTCGCCTGAAAGTGTGGCCGAAAACAGTCTTGAATTCTTACGTATGCCACAGGCGAGGAAAGAAGCCGTACGTCATTTTGCTCGTTTATTCATAAACGGCAACATGCCAAGCCACGAAGACATACTCGCCATTAACGGCGTTGGCCCGTGGACGCTCGACTATTTAAAAATGCGGGGGGAGAGAAATCCTGACGTCTACCTTGGCGGTGATTTAATCGTTTGTAAAATGGCGCAGCAGTACCCCATAGCGCCCGAAAAAGCGGCACCTTGGCGCAGCTATCTAACCCTTCAGTTGTGGCAGTTAAGCAGTCAATAAAGAGAATCGCAAGCATGATATATACAGGTTTTGTAAACAGTATGCAGGGTCTTGTTAAAGTCGAAGCCACTGATGAAGGCGTTACTGCTATCAAGTTTGTAACCGCCGCTGCATCAGAGATAGCTAGCGACGTAAACCACGGCGGCGCAAGTAAAAAAGATGCCGCGCACGATAATGCTATTGGAGATGGTTTGTGCGTGCGTAACAACGCTATTACCGATGCAGCATGCAGTCAGTTACAGGCATACTTCGACGGTACGCTACGGGAGTTTGACCTACCGCTTTGCCCAAGCGGTACGGCGTTTCAGAATCAGGTATGGGATGCCTTGCAGCAAGTAAAGTACGGTGAAACCGCTAGCTACTTAGATATTGCAAAGGCAATAGGTAACCCAAAAGCTGTCCGCGCCGTGGGTATGGCAAATGGTCGTAACCCTATTGCTATTGTAGTGCCTTGCCATCGTATAATTGGCAGTAATAAAACCCTAACGGGCTACGCAGGTGGTTTACCGCGCAAGCAATATTTACTTAATTTAGAAGGAGCCCAAGGGGTGCTGTGGTGATAAGAGAATGGCAATAAGAGACATTATCTCGCTGCTGGTGTTAGCGGGTATTTGGGGCGGTTCGTTTATTTTTATGCGTGTTGCTGCACCAGAGTTTGGCATTTATGTGTTAGTAGCCATTCGTACCGTGCTTGCTACAGCGGTATTGCTACCTTTGTTGTTAATACGAGGGCCGGTAAAAGACATAAAGCGCCACTGGTTGGCTATTGCGCTGGTGGGTATGGCTAATACGGCGGTTCCATTTGTTCTTTTTAATTACAGCAGCCTGCATTTAGAGGCAGGCGTTAATGCCATTTTAAATGCCACGGCTCCCATGTTTGGCGCCATTGTCGCTTGGCTGTGGTTAGGTGACAAACTAACGAAATCTGCAGTTGCTGGGTTATTTGTTGGCTTTGTTGGCGTAACTGTTATTAGTCAGCAAAAGCTCGGCGAGGGAGACATTAGCTTTCTTCCCATCCTCACTGCGCTTTTAGCCACAACAGGTTATGGCATTGCGGCGTGTATGATGAAGAAATGGCTGCAGGGAGTAAAACCCTTAGTTGTTGCAACAGGCAGCCAGGCTATGGCCAGCGTGATGCTAGCGCCGTTTGCACTTGCAACTTTGCCAGATGCCATGCCAAGCGTGAATGCATGGATAAATGCAGTTGCACTCGCCGTTGGCGGCACGGGAATAGCGTATATTCTATATTTCAAACTGATTGCCGATATCGGCCCAGCAAAGGCTATTACGGTAGCCTACTTAGTGCCATTGTTTGGCATTATTTGGGGTGTACTGTTCTTGCAAGAGCACTTATCAATTCAAACCATTGTGGGTGGTTTAATGATTCTCTTCGGAGTGGCACTAACCACAGGCGTTCTCAAACGAAAACGCCTTAAGGTTAAACCCGCTTAAGATACGGCTGATAGACGCTAGTCTATCAGCTGCATTCTTACTAAATTGCTGCCGTCGCGCTTGGCTTGATAAAGCGCATCTTCCGCGTGCGCTGTTACTTCGTGCATAGCACGTGGGGACGCGGTGTAAGATATACCAATAGACGCCGTAATAAGCAGTTCTGGTAACTCTTGTAGCGGCGGTAAGGTCGCAATGCCGTGGCGAAGGTTTTGCGCCATATCAAATGCTACATGTGGGCCAGTATGCGGCAGTAAAATAATGAATTCGGCGCTGCTCCATCTGCCCAGAACGTCTTGCTCTCGCAAGTGCTCAGCCAAATATGCCACAACTTTATCTAACAAGTCGTCGCCGGTGTTTCTGCCGTGGGCGTCGACAATGTCAGAAAAATCATCAACGCTTATTAGCATCACACTTAATGACTTATGTTCAGCTAGCAAGGTTTTGTAAATAAGCTGTAGGTTCTCTTTTTCTGGCAGACGATTAGTGTGTCGAACAACTAAATCGGGCTGCATGTCCTTTCTGAAGTAGTACAGCAAATTGTAGATAAGTAAAAACAGCGAAAATACAACAACCAGTAAAGTAACTACACTGAAGATAAATGCCTGTGAAATTTCCGCCTGACGCTCTTCAAGAGGGCTGAGTAAGAACACCGTCCAGCCAAATTGATTTAGCTTTACTTCGGCAATAAGGTAATCGTTCTGATCAATAGTGACTAATTTATTGTTGAGTGCCTGCTCGTTCTGGATAGTCAACGGAAGGCTGGCGTACCACGGAAGTTCAGACAAATTAGTGAACTCAGAGTAAGACGCGATAAGGTTAGGGTCGGAAGACAACATAATGTCACCTTCACCGTCTACAAATAGAAAATCGTAGCCGTACTCTTGTTTGTAGGTATCAAACACCTCGATAAAGCTACGCAAGCTTTTGCCAACACCAAAGAAGCCTAAGAAGCGGCCATCTTCATCGTGAATTTTTATATCAATATAAAAATGGGTATCCTCCCATTTACCGATATCTGCTACGGCATCGGTAGGGGAGTCCTTGAACTTGAAATACCAGCTTACTTCCCCTTCAATAAGGTTAATAATGCTGCCATCTGAATTATATTGTTTTCTATCTGCCTCGCTGGCAATAAAGAAAGATAACCCGAACTCATTTTCAAGACGATCCAATGTCTTAAAAACAGCCTCTTGGTCAATCGTTTCTCCATCCATCAAGTCTACCAGTTCAGTAGAGTGCCCCAAGGCTTCAGAGATATGTAATGGTTTGAGAAGTTGCTCCACAATAAGCGATATCGCGGGCGAAAGTGACTGTTGTTGCGCTCGACTCTGCTCGGCAACAATCTTGGAAATACTAAAATGTACCAGTGTAACGATAGCGATAACCACTACCGCGAATAACACTAAAATGCTTCTATGCAGTGTTCTAAATGTGTTCACAGACTACGCATGCTCCCTTGCCTGACTGAACTTTACCTATGTCGGTAAGTATACCTGTTGCAATAATGAACTACTAGGTGACTATCCTCAACTTTAGACTAAATGACAATGAAGGAAAACACCTAGTTTTTACACTTTTTTGCTGTCGTTTTAACCCCAATCAATCGCTGACATATGGCGGTCCCTTGGTTACACTATGCGACAATTTTCATTCTCTTTGCGAAATAAAGGAATTATATGGCTTTCTCAGTGGTTGTTTTAGCAGCGGGTAAAGGTACTCGTATGAAATCGTCGTTGCCAAAGGTGTTACACAAAGTAGGTGGCGTACCTATGGTGCAGCGTATTATCAACACAGTAAAATCACTGGGTGCTGACAATATTCACTTGGTCTATGGTCACGGAGGCGACCAGCTTAAGGCAACGATTATTGAAGATAATCTAAACTGGTGTCTACAGGCCGAGCAACTAGGCACAGGTCACGCCGTTCAGCAAGCGGCTCCTCACATTAAAGACAATGAAGACGTACTTGTTCTGGTTGGCGATGCTCCGCTTATTCGAGAAGAAACGTTAAGTGCGCTGAAAACGGCAAAAGAAAGCTGCGACTTAGCATTGTTGACCGTTAACCTAGATGACCCAAAAGGTATGGGGCGCATTATTCGTGAAAATGACAATATTACTGCAATTGTTGAACACAAAGATGCCACTGATGCACAGCGTGAGATTAAAGAAATTAACACCGGCATGATGATGATGTCTGGTGCAGATCTTAAGCGCTGGTTGGGCGAGCTAAGCAATGATAACGCGCAAGGTGAGTATTATCTTACCGACGTTATTGCCATGGCTGCGGCTGAAGGCAAGCGAATTCAGTCTGCACAGCCACAGTCTGCGGTAGAGGTTGAAGGGGTTAACAACCGTTTGCAGTTGGCTAACCTTGAGCGTGCGCTTCAGCGTCGCCAAGCTGATGAGCTAATGACTAATGGTGTAACTCTGTTAGACCCAGCAAGGTTTGATTTGCGTGGGCAGCTCGAAAACGGTAACGACGTAGTGATAGACGTAAATGTTATTGTTGAAGGGAAGGTTACCCTGGGTAACAACGTTTCAATTGGCGCTAACTGTATCTTGCGCAACTGTACCATTGCCGATAACGCCGTAATTGAAGCAAATTCTATTGTTGAAGAGGCTAGTGTAGGTGAAGGCTGTACGGTTGGGCCTTTCGCGCGACTACGCCCTGGTGCAGTAATGCAGAAAAATGCCAAGGTGGGTAACTTCGTAGAAATGAAGAAAACCATTTTGGGTGAAGGGGCGAAAGCAAATCACCTAACCTACTTGGGCGACGCTGAAGTGGGCGCCAAAGCGAACATTGGCGCAGGTACAATTACCTGTAACTATGACGGTGTGAACAAGTCCAAAACCGTCATTGGCGAAAATGCCTTTATCGGCTCAAACTCATCGCTTGTAGCACCGGTAAATATCGGCAAAGGCGCTACCGTAGGTGCTGGCTCAGTGATCACTTCGACAGTAGACGAAGACGCATTAGCCGTTGCGCGAGGAAAGCAGCGCAACATTCCTAATTGGCCTCGTCCGACTAAGAAATAAAGACGTTCCCCCGCAAGGCTACTTAAGCTTTAACTCAAGAATTAGGGCTGGCAAACAAAAGCTATGATTTGCTGGCCCGATGTCTTCTTCGGTTCTATCCAAAATAGCGCCTAATTAAATGAACGAGCAAAACAAAAGGCTCAAGTAGGCGGCTGGAATAAACGATTAAAGCAAGCGTCTAGAACTAGCGTTTGGTATGTGGACGTACAATAAACTATTCCAGCTTTCCACCTTCTTATGTCTTTCAAATAATGAACCTTTCCGGGTTCTCACTATCTACTATTGCTGATAGTGTGTGTTCACTTACCTCAAGATTTACGTAATACAAGGAGCTGCAATGATATCTACACTACTAGTGGGCTTTGGGTTTTCCGCTACAACCTTTCATTTACCGTTTCTAAATTATCTGCCGCAGTTCTCTGTCGATGTAGTTATCTCTTCAAAGCCCGATGCGGTTAAAGCAGTCTTGCCCCACGCCGAAGTGTATGGCTCGTTGGAAGAAGCGCTTAAAATTCACGATGTAGACTTGGTGGTTATTACCACCCCAAACCACCTTCACGGGACACAGGCGAAACTGGCATTAGAGCACAGTTGCCACGTATTGGTAGAAAAGCCATTTACATTAGATAGTGAAGAAGCAGTAGCGTTAGTAGAGCTCGCACAAGCGCAAAATAGACAGCTTTGTGTTTACCACAACAGACGTTTTGATGGCGATTTTCTTACGATTAAGCAGCTAATTAACGATGGAAAGCTTGGCGAGACTAAACGCTTGGAAAGCCGATTCGACCGGTTTCGTCCAGTACCACGGGATAGATGGCGTGAAAATGCAGGGCCAGGCAGCGGCATTTTCTGGGATTTAGGCCCGCATTTAGTAGACCAAGCGATACAGCTATTCGGCGAGCCACAAGAAGTGTCAGCTAACATTGTTGCTCTTCGAGAGAACGGGCAATCAGACGACACGTTCGATATTACGCTGCACTACAGCGACAAAGTAGTAAAGCTTGGCAGCTCCGCCTTTCAGGCCAGCGCGACATTGCGTTACGACTTGCAAGGTACTAAGGGCAGCTTCCGTAAATTTTATTTAGACCCTCAGGAAGATCAGCTTCGTGCAGAGCTATCGTTTGATGACGAACACTGGGCACATACAAACGAAGAACAGCATGGCGTACTAGCTGTGGTTAATGAAAGTGGTGAGCTAGTTGAAGAGACGGTTAAAACGTTGAAAGGTGAATACCTGACATTCTTCAATCGTCTTGCCCATGCTATTGAAGACGGTAATTTCTCACCAGCAGACGCGAGCACTGTTGTACCTGTTATTAAAGTCATTGAGTTAGCCATAAAAGCGAGCGCTGAAAAGAAAACATTGACGTTTAATTAAACAATTAGCTTGATCGCCATTTCAATTTAACTTACGATGCTTTCACTTCAGCTTATTTACGATAGGCTATCGCTATAAGCGAAGCTTAGTAAAACATCCACAAAAGCATCGAGGTTGTATTGAAAAGTAGTAAATCAGTTGAACATCGCCGCCAACAAATAGTGGCGTGGGTGAAAGCACATGGTCAATCACAAGTTGAAGACTTGGCCGTGCGTTTTGCTACGTCTGAAGTCACGATAAGAAAAGATCTTGCTGCGCTATCACAGCAAGGTTTGCTAATTCGACAGTTTGGTGGCGCAGTGCCTGTACCCGATACAGGCGTAATTTCTGACCCCTTAGAACCTATTACCAGTGACCCTTTCGCGAATTCAACTACTAGCCCATCAATTAACGCTATAGGCCAACTCGCAGCGAGCTTGGTTAAACCAGGCAGTAAGCTAGTTATAGATTGCGGCTCTACCACCGCATCAGTCTTGCCCCATCTGGCAAAAATCGACGATTTAGTGGTAATGACCAACACGTTATCCACTGCCAATTATCTTACCCAAAGTGATAAAGAGCCTACAGTATTAATGGTGGGAGGCACATGGGATGCGCAATCTCAGTCATTTCAGGGCGCGATGGCTGAACAATTAGTTAGTGCCTATAGTTTTGATATTGCATTTATTGGTGCTGCGGGCATAGATGTGAACAGGGGCACCACTACCTTTAACGAACTTATCGGGGTTACCCGTGCTATGGCCGAGGCGGCCAGTAAGGTCGTGGTATTAGCTAGTTCAAAGAAATTGACGCACAAAATGCCTAATCTTGAGCTGAGCTGGAAAAACATTACTGTTTTGATCACTGATGAAGGCATTAGTGATGAAGACAAATTTAATATTGAAAATCAGGGCGTGACAGTACTTATTGCTGCGCCGAGTGGAGAATAATTATGTGTGGAATTGTTGGCGCTGTAGCTGAGCGTAACGTGGTTGAAATCCTATTAGAAGGTTTAAAAAGACTAGAGTATCGCGGCTATGATTCAGCTGGAGTGGCGCTACTGCAAGGCGACGGAACGCTAACTCGTATTCGCCGTACAGGTAAAGTACAAGAGCTTGCTGATGCGGTTGCAGAAGGTGATGCTTTGGGCACAACCGGTATTGCTCATACCCGTTGGGCAACGCACGGTGGTGTGACTGAAGCGAATGCGCACCCTCACTTTTCAACTGAACGTGTAGCTGTTGTTCACAACGGTATTATTGAAAACTACGTTAACTTAAAAGCGCAGTTAAAAGAGCAGGGCTATACCTTTACCAGCGATACTGACACAGAAACCATTGCACACACCGTTCACGAAGAGCTTAAGTCAGGTAAGACTTTACTAGACGCTGTGCAAAGTGCCGTTAAAACTTTCCACGGTGCGTATGGCACCGTCATCATGGATAAAGAAGATCCTAGCCGCGTAGTAGTTGCGCGTTCAGGCAGCCCGCTTGTAATTGGTTTAGGTCTTGGCGAAAACTTTATTGCTTCGGACCAAATGGCATTATTGCCGGTAACACGCCGCTTCATCTTTTTAGAAGAAGGCGATGTGGCAGAGATTACTCGTCGCGACGTTAAAATCTTCGATAAAGACGGCAATGCCGTTGAACGCGAAGTGATTGAGTCGAATATCGAGCACGACGCGGGTGACAAAGCGGGTTACCGCCACTACATGCTTAAGGAAATTCACGAGCAGCCAACCGTTGTGCGCAACGCGCTTAAAGATCGTATTGACGAAAACGGACTTACTGCTGATGTATTTGGTCAAGGTGCTGACGAGATATTCAAAAAAGTACAGCATGTACAAATTATTGCCTGTGGGACCAGCTACCATGCGGGTATGACGGCGCGCTACTGGCTAGAGCAATATGCAAATGTGTCGTGCAATGTAGAGATTGCATCAGAGTTCCGTTACCGCAAGTCAGTGGTGCATCCAAACAGCCTGCTTATTACTATCTCTCAATCAGGTGAGACAGCCGATACGTTAGCTGCCCTTCGCTTAGCAAAAGAGCTGGGCTATATGTCTAGTTTGACTATCTGTAACGTTCAGGGTTCGTCATTAGTACGCGAGTCAGACCTTGCATTTATGACCCGTGCTGGCGCGGAAATTGGCGTAGCATCTACCAAAGCTTTCACTACTCAGCTAACTGCGTTCTTAATGCTTACCCTAGCGCTAGGCAAAGAAAACGGCATGACAGATGCTGATAGCAAAGCTATTGTCTCTGCACTTCACAGCCTACCTGCCAAGCTTGAAGAAACGCTAGCTATCACAGGCGGAATCGAAGATTTAGCTGAAGAATTCGCAGATAAAAACCATAGTTTATTCCTAGGTCGCGGCGATCAATACCCTATCGCTATGGAGGGGGCGCTTAAGCTTAAAGAGATTTCTTACATTCACGCTGAAGCGTATGCGTCAGGTGAGCTGAAGCACGGCCCACTTGCGCTAATTGATGACGAAATGCCAGTAATTGTGGTTGCACCGAATAACGAACTGCTTGAAAAATTGAAGTCGAACGTTGAAGAAGTGCGTGCCCGCGGCGGCATTATGTACGTTTTTGCTGATAAGGATGCCGCGTTTGAGGGTGATGAAACCATGCGTGTTATTGACGTACCGCACTGTGAAGCGCCAATTGCTCCTATCATCTATACCTTACCGCTACAGCTGTTAAGCTACTACGTAGCGCTAATTAAGGGTACAGACGTTGACCAGCCGCGTAACTTGGCGAAGTCGGTGACGGTAGAGTAAAGCCCGCTGCTAACACACTTAGTAACGCTCACATACAAAGCCTGCGATTGACTAAATCGCAGGCTTTCTTATTTAACTAAGGTGAATATTGGCCTGCAGTCAAACAGCGTGCCCCAGGTTTAAGCCTCACTGCTTTTTAAACAACCTTCATTTCATCGATAAACCCTCTCCATCCGTCTTACTTTGCTATGCAGCGCCGTTGTAAAACAGGAAGTAAGGTCATACTTATGAGTAATTACACGGTTTAAACATTGCGAGGCAACATGGCGATACCTTATTCACTGCTAGATTTAGCGCCGATATCGGAAGGGTTTGGCGTAAAAGACGCGCTGAGTAATTCAAAGCTAATGGCGATGGAAGCAGAGCGCAGTGGCTATGAGCGCGTGTGGTTGGCTGAACACCACGGTATGCATGGCGTAGCCAGTTCCGCCACTTCGGTAGTGTTAGCGTATTATGCTGCCTAACCATGCACCTTTGGTCATTGCTGAACAATTTGGCACCTTGGCTGAATTATTCCCTAATCGCATTGAGCTCGGTCTTGGTCGTGCACCAGGCACGGATATGGCGACTGCAAGGGCGCTTCGTCGTAATTTACAAAGCGATGTAGACAGTTATCCAGAAGATATTCGAGAACTTCAGCATTACTTGGGTACACCGCAAGAAGGTCAGCCAATTGTTGCGGTACCTGGGGCAAATACTCATGTGCCGCTGTGGTTGCTGGGCTCTAGCTTGTACAGCGCCCAAGTGGCAGCAAAAATGGGGCTGCCATATTCGTTCGCTTCGCACTTTGCGCCCGATGCGCTATTTGATGCGCTTCATGTTTATCGCAATATGTTTAAACCCTCATCGCAATTGTCAGCGCCGAAAGCGATGGCGGGTGTTATGGTGGTGATTGGCGAAACCGACGAAGAAGCCAAGTATTTGTTCACTTCGGTTCAGCAACAATTTATGAACATGCGCCGTGGACTAAATAAACCTTTCGCCAAGCCTATGCGTAACTTTGATGAGTATTGCACCGCGACAGATGAAGCAATGCTATCGAATGTGCTTAGGTATGCGCTGGTGGGCTCCAAAGAAACAGTGCAAAACAAGTTGCATCATTTTGTTGAAGCAACAGGCATTGATGAAATTATCGTGTCGATGCCAATTTATGATATTGAGGCGCGCTTATTCAGCGTCAATGCATTTGCAGAAATCGCCTCTTAGACTGCAGGAGGTTATTACCTATGTTGACTGTATGGTTATAACTTGCTTTAGACCTTATTGTTCTTGAAACGCTGCCCGTTCCGGGGGTTGCCGAGTCTCGTGCTGAGTTCGAAAAAGAGCTAGTACGAATTATGCCGGAATACGAGATAAACGTGACCACGTACAACGCAGAAGGTTCTGAAGTCCGCGCCAAGGAGATCCTTGCCGAACTTGCGCAGAACCCTGCTCCTGACCTGATCGTATCCGTGGCCACACTCGCCACACGTGCGCTAAACGCGTCAGAAGAATTTCTTGATACACCCAAGCTTTTTATGGTGGTTTCTGCTCCTGTGGAGGAGGGAATTGTGCCCGCTATCGGCGCGGTGAGTGAGCGTAATATGACAGGCGAGTCACACGTGCTAGATGCTAAGGTGAAACTAGACATGTTAGAGGGCGTATTAAGAGCTTCTAAACCCTCTTCTCCCTTTACTATTGGGCTAGTCCATTCTACGTACCCATCTTCTAGCAACTTGGTGAATCAATTGCTGGCGCTTAATGATGACTATGAGAATATCAATCTCGTTGCTGTTAGTACGCCCTATTTAGAAGGCGATGACGGTCTGCTTGAAATGACTGACAGTATTATTAGCAGCTTGCGGCAAAAAGCAGGTGAATTAGATGGTTATTGGCTTTCATCAGGCCCGCTAGCTGCATCAAAAGGGTTAGTCACGAAAGTAAAAGAAAAAACTGGCTTACTTCCATTATTTGCGGAAAGCATTTCTTCGGTGAAAGAAGGAGCGCTTCTTGGCGTTGTGTCTGAGCCTGCAAGTATCGGAAAATCAGCAGCACGGAAGGCAAAACTCATTCTTGAGAAAAAATCGGCGAGAGACATTCCCGTTGATAAAATGGATACGTACACTGTAGCGGTTAATGTCTCTACGGCAATAAAACTACAGTTGCCCATTCCTTCAAGTTATCTGAAGTTATCTAAAAAACATGTGTATCAATAAGGCCTGATTAGAAGTAAGTATGCGGATTAAAACGAAACTGCTGGTTATATACATTCCAATATTACTTATTGGAATGACGCTCACAGGGTATTGGGCTTATTTAACAGCGTACGATTCAGTGCGCGAGAGGGAATATCAGCTTCTTACTCAAACGCTTACTCTAAATGTTTTAGAAATTATCGACGAACGGCGAGAGCTGCTTATTGAGTCGGGCCTAGAGAATGTGCCGGTGTTTCGCGAGGCTTATCAAAAGGAAGTGTTTGAAGAGTTAAAGTCGTTACAGCAAGCCACTGACCGTCACTTTGCTATAAGTGATAAAAGTACTGATACGGTCGTGTTTAGTACAATGGAGCATACGCTTGTGCCCAGTGCCGAGAATGCAACGATAGCGACCATTGCCCGCAGGCAGGTGGCGTTTGGCGAGTCAACCATCAATGACGCTGACGTGTTATTTGCGTGTTCTGAATTTGCACCGTGGAATTGGAAAGTCACCGTTTTACAACCCGCAGATTCATTGCAGTCGTCGTTATCTACTATTGCTTGGCTAACGTCGTTAGTGACGCTGTTCGCAGTCGTTATCGTTAGCTTATTAATGGGAAGAGTTACGCAAGTATTCGTTGTATCTCCTATCGAAAAAATAAAATCTGCAGCGAGCCGTATTGCCGTTGATCACAAGAAGGTCAATATCGATTTACAGCAAAATGATGAACTAGGGAGTTTGGCGCGAGATGTAGAGGCAATGTCTGGCGAAATCGAGCAATATGTTGACGAAGCGCAACAGGCCAACCGGGCAAAAACAGATTTCCTCGCGGTTATGAGCCACGAAATTCGTACCCCGCTAAACGGCATCCAGGGGCTAGCAACGCTACTTCTTGATACACCGCTATCAGATAAGCAGCACCAATACGCCAGTGATTTGAAGTCATCGGCGTCTATCCTAGCTACCGTCATTAACGACGTTCTGGACCTCTCAAAAATTGAATCAGGTATGACAGAGGTCGATGTAACAGAGTTTGACCTCGACGCTATGCTAAACGACCTCATTACGTTACTTGGCACGAATGCCAGCGCCAACAGTACCCGGTTGATCTACAGCAGTAAGAACATGGAGTCTGTGGCTGTAATCAGTGACATTACTAAGCTTCGTCAAATCATTATCAACTTGGTCAGCAACGCCATTAAATTTACTCACAAAGGAACAGTGAGTATCACTGCCAAACTTAAGCAGCCATCAACAGACACTGTGAGTGATAACCGTTTGGTGATTGCAGTTAAAGATACCGGCATTGGTATTGAACCAGACAGGCTTGAGCATATTTTTGATAAATTTACTCAATCCGATTCGTCTATAACGCGAAAGTATGGCGGTACGGGATTGGGCTTAGCGATTGCTAAGCAGCTAGCCCAGATACTAGGCGGCGACATTAAAGTGGTAAGTAAAGTCGGGGAAGGCTCATGCTTTACAGTTACCGCAAGCGTGCAGTCGCGACGCAAGGTGGAGTCGGCAGCTGATTCAGATTCCGCCCGACAAGCGGAGCGCGCTAGTTTGCCCGCGGGTATTAAAGTTCTATTGGCAGAAGATAATGCGATTAACGCCGTCGTCGCGCAGGCGCTTTTAGAGCAGCTCAACTGTGATGTTGAGCACGTGGATAATGGGTTAAAAGCCGCCGCGCGAGTTGAAGAAGGTGGAATTGATGTTGTCTTCATGGATGTACACATGCCGGTAATGGATGGTATTGAAGCAACTAAGCGCATACGCAAACTAGAAGGGGAGCTTAGTAAGACCCCTGTCATAGGGCTTACCGCAGAAGCGTTTAAAGAGCGTCACATATCCTTCAAGGAAGCAGGTATGGACGACATTGTCACTAAGCCAGTTACCGTTGAAGCGTTACAAGAAAGTTTGCTAAAACTGGCGCTTAGCCAAGATGTCACTGATAATAGTTAAAGCAAAGCAGCTTCAGTGAGCTGAAGTTGAAATAACCGGTGTTTACTTCCATCACTGGCGTTTCTTCAAATGGTAAACGGTAATTTATTGCTTAAGGTGGCGTGTGCAAATCAATAAACCCAGCGAGTTACTTCGGCTGCGAATAGCGCTGATCATTGGTGCATTACTCGTGCTTGCCTTTATGGCCGCCGACTTAATGTTAATACCTCATAGTATGTATGAGTTGTATGTATTTGACCGCTTACTTCTTCAGCTTCCTATTGTTCTTGCCGTGGTTGTGCTTTCCTTCTGGCGCAAGTTTATTCACTATCGAGCATACATTTTCGCCGCTTTACTCATCGCTCTTACTTACAGTAACTACTGGCTGATATGGGTTTGCTGGGAAGAACACAACTTCATTTTCCCTTACGAAGGTACCATTTTATATACCTTTTTTTGTGTCTTCGCGCTGGGTATCACGTTTAAATTAGCGCTTGCCGCCAATGTCATCAATATATTGGGTTTCTTTGGTTTAATGTGGGTTGCGCCGGTGTACGGTGACAGAGTGCTAATTTCAATGGCATTTGTTTTAGGGTCTTTATTTATCTGTGTTTATGCGCGTTATCGACTAGACCGCAGCGTGCACATGATTAAAGAAACTAACGACAGACTACTTAAGCTTAGCAAGTACGACCCATTATCTGATTTATTAAATCGACGCGCCCTTAGGGAACAAAGTGAAAAGCTGTTGGCATTCAGCAAGCGTCACAAGGTGTCGATGGCGGTAATGATGCTCGATTTAGATGACTTCAAAAAATATAACGACAGTTTTGGTCATCAGCAGGGTGATGAAGCAATAAAAGTGCAAGCCCGCATTATGAGGCAGGTGTTTAAGCGCGAAACAGATATATTAGGTCGATACGGCGGAGAAGAATTTATTGTTGTATTGAGCGACATTGAGCAGTCCCAAGTAGAAAAGCACTGTGATGCACTGTTAGACAAGTGGAAAGAGGCGGCTTTAGAACATGCGCAAGAGGCGAAACACCCGCTAATGAGTTGTTCAATTGGTGTGGTATTCGCGAATTCGGTCGATGAAATGACCATAGATTGTCTTATCGACGAGGCCGACAAAGCGCTTTATGACGCCAAGGAAAAGGGTAAAGCGCAATATGTATTAGTAAAGGCGCAGTGTACAAGCTAACACTGCGCCTCATACTGATAGATTGAGAACTTAGATAGATTTAGAGCTTTATTAGCATCTTTCCGGTGTTCTTGCCTTCAAACAACATATTTAAGGCTTTTTCAGCGTTCTCCAAACCTTCTACCGTATGTGCGCGGTATTTAATTTTGCCTTGTTGAACATAAGGTGAAAGTTTTTGTAACAGCTTAGGAATTTCACCCCAGTGATCCGGCATAGCGAAGCCGCGAATGTTTATGCGCTTTTTAATCAGTGGGATCCAGTTCGGGCCCGGTGACGGCGTTTCTGACTGGTAGTCGGCAATCATTCCACACACCACAATACGACCATGGGCATTCATTCTATTAAAAATGTGCTGCTGAATAGGACCGCCCGTATTTTCAAAGAAAATGTCTATTTTGTTTGGTGTAAGCTCCGCCAACTTTTCTTCTAAATTATCGGTTTTGTAATTTATGGCACCGTCAAACCCAAGTTCGTTCACAATCCAGTCGGCTTTTTCGTCGCTACCTACGACCCCAATTACGCGAAGGCCGTCTGCTTTCGCAAGTTGCCCCACAATGGAACCTACCGAGCCTGCTGCGCCCGTAACAATAAGCGTTTCACCTGCTTTTGGGTCGCCAAAATTGTACAAACCCGTTGTGGCTGTCAAACCTGGTAGTGCGAAAACGCACAGAGCCATTTCTTCGGTAACACCAGGCTGAAGTTTGTTAAACCCAGTGCCATCACTTAGCACATATTCACTCCAGCCGGTCATGCCCATCACTTTGTCGCCAACTGAAAATTTAGGGTTGTTCGACTCCACCACTTCGCCCACACCGCTTGAGCGCATCACATCCCCAAGCTCAACAGGTGGGATGTAGCTTTCTCTGTCTTCGCTCATCCACCCCAACATGGCAGGGTCTAAAGACATATAGGTTTGCTTTATCAAAATTTGCCCATCTTTAGGCGTAGGAATTTCAAGCTCTTTGCTTTCAAAAAGGTGCGGACCAATTTTTCTATCATGGGGACGCTTAACAAGCGTAATAGCTTTGTATGTTGACATGGTATCCTCCGGCAACAAGTAAATGGGAACGGCGTTTTTCGAACGGAGCAGCGCGTTGTTTAACACAGTCGCGTCCAAACCCTGAAAAGAGGGTGGGGTTTATGGGCATAAACACAACCTCTAACGCTGACTGTTTATAAATTTGAGTGAAACGTTTTCACATTTCCAATAGTTGTTAGTGATAGTCAATTAAAATGGTGTTAACAATATTGAGATCTTTCATTAACTACACATTATCAATTTTGCTTATAAATGCATCGAAGTTGTCGCTATAATTGTAAAAAATGCGATAAAAGTGCGTAAATGGCGTTTACTTGCATTGAACAAAAGTACTCAGATCCGTAGAATGCGCGGTGCAATTTTCCCCTATTACAATGAGTATTTTATGAAGCAACAGTTTTCTTTACGTGCCTCAGTTTGCTTAGCGCTTGCTACCTTAGCCTCTTCTTCTGCGCTGGCAGCTGGTTTCCAAGTTAATGAACACAGTGCAAACGGCCTAGGCCGCGCTATGGCTGGTCAAGCAGCTAAGCCAGAGAATGCCTCTATTCTAGCGACTAACCCAGCAGCAATTGGTGTATTTAAAGAAGCTGAGTTCAGCGCGTCAGTAAGTTTTATCGATCCTAACGTCGACATTGATGGTGATGTAAGCTTTGCATTAGGCGAAAGCCCAGTTGGCCAGCCTATGCCAGCGGCAGAAGACAACATTGCTGATACTGCTTTTGTTCCAGGATTCTTTTATGTAAGCCCAATTAATGAAAAGCTATCTGCTGGCGTGGGTGTATTTACAACCTATGGTCTTCGTTCAGATTACTCTGATGATTTCGGCGCGCTGCACTTTGCTGACACGGCTGAAGTGAAAACGGTAACTCTTAACCCAGCTGTTTCTTACAAAGTAAATAAACAGCTTATGGTTGGTTTTGGCTTGAACATTACTTATGCAGAAGCTGAAATTGGCTCTGGTGTATCAAACACCCTTGCAGGTACGGTTGCTGCCCTAGCGCCAACAGCAGAAGCTTTAGGTATTACTTTACCTACCCTTAGTCCTGGCAACTCACTGTTTAGCATGGAAGGCGACGATATAGGCTATGGTTGGAATGCAGGTATTTTTTGGCAGCCAACTGATATGACCAATGTTGCGCTTTCATATCGCGCGGAAACCAAACTAGAGCTGGAAGGCGCAGTATCTTCACAGACGCCTGTGTTTCCTATCAACTTAAATCAGCCTGGTAGCCTAGATTTGAATCTTGCAGCCATTACAGAGCTAGCGGTTGATCAGAAAATTGATAACCAGTGGTCAGTGCAAGCAAGTGTTACCTTCACTGACTGGAGCACGTTTGAGAAGCTTGAAGCTAACCTAGAAGATGGTATCGATTTCCTAATTAAAGAAGAGAATTTCGATGACTCTTGGAGAGCGGCACTTGGTGTAACTTACATCCTAAATGACGAAATCACTCTACGCGCTGGCTATGCTTATGACGATGGTGTGGTATCGGTAGAGAATCGTTCACTAAGTATCCCTGATACGGATCGCCACTGGTTCTCTGGTGGTATGACTTACACATTGAGCAAAGACACATCAATTGATGTAGCGTATGTATTCATTGATGGACGTGAAGCGAATATCAACAAAGACAGAACTATTCTAAGAAACGTTCTGCCAGGTACTGATTTCACTACTAACTTCACTGGTACTCAGTCAGCTACTGCGCACATTCTAAGTGTTCAAATGAACACTCGCTTCTAAAAATAAAGAAGCCAAGGCAAATAAGAAAGGCAGCGTATTTACGCTGCCTTTTTATTTGCGATGGAACTCTTGCGCAATATTTTACGGCTAAATTTGCGCGAACAAATCTTGCAAACAGGTAATTGCTGCACTGATTTTGGCTGGCATTAGCTCGCGCTTTGGGGTTACCGCATATACCGTGTAATCAGGTAGTTGCCAGTTGGTAAAGAGCTGTTTCATTTCACCAGACTTTAATAGATGTCTCACTTCAGGCTCCGGAAGAACAGCGTAGCCAACACTATCTTGGGTAAGCTTAATGAGCGTCTGCATAGAGTTGACGTCAATGCGTTGAGTGTCCAGTTCATACTCGCCCCCGTCTGCATGTTTCATCACATAGTCGTCGATATGCCTGTGAGCAATATATGCATGTGCACTAAGTGCGTCAGGTGAAGTAAGCGTTTCGCTAGCAAGTGGATGGTCTGCAGAGACACACAAAATACGCTTCCACGTCGCAAGTACTAAGCTGCTGAAGTTGGTATCGGAAACCGGGGCGAAACAAAGAACAAGATCTGCACTAGAAGCGATAATGTCTTTAGGCTCGTCAGTCACGGTTAAAGAAATTGTTATTTTAGGAAATTCTTCACAAAGCTTTTTCAGCGGCTCGCTTAACAGTCCTCCGCCAAACCCCTCAGGTGCGATGATATTTATTTTACCAGTGGGATCGTCCTGTAGACTTTCAATTTTCTGCTGGGCGAGTTCTGCTGTTTGCAGCATTTGCTTACTGGTTTCGTAGTAGATGCGGCCTGCTTCCGTTAGGCTCAAGCTTCGGGTGTTTCGATTAAAAAGGCTAAGGCCGATATCATGCTCTAGCTTTCTTAACTGCTGGCTAATAGCTGAGACAGTCATATGAAGCTCTCGGGCGGCTACACTCATGCTGCCGCTATCAGTTACTGCAACAAAAACCTGAAGAGAGCGAAGTAATTTAGTGTTCATGGCGCTTGGTTAATCCTTTTTATTGGCCGCAGCATTTTGACTGTTCATTTGTAGCAAATTAACGACGGAAATGGTCGAATTCTACCGTATTTTAACGTTGATGAACGCTTTTGAAGCGGGTCTTTACGCAATGCTTACATTAGAAATGTTATGCAGCCCCATTGCATTAGTAGTTAAAAGTAACAAGAGAGTTCACCTTGTTTTAAAGATGTTTTCTTTCTGTTTTTAAATAGTAAATTATTGAAATGCAGCGTTTCTTTATTTGATTAAAGTGCTAGTTTAATTACTCACTAACTATGCAGCTGAGAATCGCGAATGAAACGATTTACTTTGATGATTATCGTTCTGCTCTCCACGTCGTGGGTGGGCGGATGTGCTTCTACCCAAACATCCGTTAACTCCTCATATGGACCCGCCGCGTTCTCACAACCGGCATTTACAGCAGTCACCGTGGCGTATGCACCAGAAATGCAGGGTATTCTTAATCGTATTGAACAAGACCCCAATGCATCCATTCATACCACCACAACAATTAAGGGCGTTACATATCGCATTGGTACCTATCACGACGAGCCAATATTGATATTTGCTACCGGAATGAGTATTGCCAACGCTGCAATGACTATGCAGATGGCGCTTGATTACTTTCCGGTTAAGCAGGTGGTTTACATGGGGATTGCGGGAGCGGTTAACCCAAAATGGCAACCGGGTGACGTAATTGTTCCCGCGCGTTGGTATTATCATGACGAAAGCGTGTATACCAATGAAGACCCAAATGCGCCAGGCGAATACATACTTCCTGAATATTATGCAAAGTTCATCGAAGAGCAAGATGAACGCCGCGCTAAAGATCCTCACACACCAAAATATAAGCCCTTTCACTTCATTCATCCTGACGAAGTGCTTATTGTGAAAGAGGGGATGGATACACCACAAGACACCGCCTATTTCAGCGCGACACCACGCCTTTTAGCCGCTGCAAAACAGGCTATAAGCTCCATGCCAACGCAGCGCGTGCTAGAAGAACGGGACGCTGAACTCTTCGTTGGCGGAAACGGTATTACCGGGTCTGTGTTTATGGATAACCGCGAGTATCGAAAGTGGACAAGAGACGTATTTGATGCCGAAGTAACTGAGATGGAGTCAGCCGCGATTGGTCAGGTGTGTACGGTTAATGATGTCGATTGGGTGATTGTGCGGGCCATTAGCGATTTAGCGGGTGGACAAGAGGGGGTTAACGTAGAAAACAAGTACGACCAAGAAGTCTCTAGAATTGGCGCTAACGTATTGTTTTCTGTGTTAGACACATTAGCTGAGGACGAGTAGCGGTTAGCATGATAAGCATCGATAACGCATTTGCTTCTTTGCATATATCAGAGCGTTTCAATGTGAAGCCAATAGAGACAACCTAAAATGAAAAAGGCGGATAGAGAAGGTTAACAATACGCTCTATCCGCCTTTGTTAGGTGCTTCTAACGTTATCAACTGAACGTCAGCGAGCAAACCGTTGACGTGGTGGGACTAGCGAATGGTTCTGACCATATTTATGGTGTTAGTCGCAAGTTTTACTTCAACCAGAAAGACAATAAGCGCACTAATCAGAAACATCATAGCCAGTATGAACAACACGATGACAGGTGTTTTTAAATCGACAACCCACAGCGACCCAGAAAACAGCGCCATAATGACAGTACACACCATTAGTCCAGCGGCGACACACAGCCCAATCGCCCAGTTAATCACTTTTACCCTGCGCCATAGCACCTTAATTTCTTTCTTTGAGCGATCGACAATATGCGGGTCTGATAGAGTATGAATCTGTCTTTCCGCCACCCTCACCCTGTCTGATATTCGGCCCAGCCGAGATGACATAACATTGAGGAAGCCCGCAATACCGGTAAGTAAAAATACGGGGGCAACAGCGAATTCGATAAGCTGTGAAAGACTAGGAATAAGTGTGTCCAATGGTTCCTCCAGCGAACAAAGTTTGGTGTTCTAACTTCAGGCAAAGAGTGATTAACCCGTTGCTGCAATCTATTTACGTTAAATACACGTAACATAGAAACAGTGTATAGAACTAAGACATGTGTTGTGACAGTAAAGTCTGCGAACTGCAAAGTCTACGCCAACGCTTAAAACAGTGATATGACGCAATTGTCGAAAAGCCGCAATAGTTTAGCGGTTTTTAACCCATTCTTACCTAAATTAACGGTAAACTAGCCCCCATTGCTAAAAAAATATTTTGTCATCATAAGGATAGATAATGCGCTTTGCCCCATGCTTTCCTCTGTCGTTAATCACCGTGTCTTTGCTGTCGCATGCAGCTACTGCTCAAGAAAAAAATGAAATAGAAACGAACGAAATAGAAAGAATTGAAACCACGTCTTCTCGTATACAGGGTAGCATGAATGCTTCTGGCTACGCGGTGTCGTCGATTTCAGAAGAAACGCTTTCGCTGCTTTCATTTCAACATATTCAAGAGTCGCTGAATTACATTGCGGGCGCCGGTGTACAGCGGGGCAACGGACAAGAGTATTTGCCTGCCCTTCGTTCGCCAGTGTTAACTGGAGCCGGTGCATGCGGCGGAATTTTAGCAGCCGAAGACGGTATTGCGTTGCGCGCAGCAGGGTTTTGCAATATCAACGAGCTGTTTGAAGCGCACGGTGAAATAGCACAGCGTATTGACGTGATAAAAGGCCCTGCGTCAGCGCTTTATGGCTCTAATGCGATACACGGTGTGATTAATGTGATTACGCCTGACACAACACAAGGAGACGGGGAATTCAGCGTTGATTATGGGTCTTATGGCTTTCATCGCGTAAAGCTTAAAGAAGGTAAAGACTTTGGTCGCAGCGGCGTGGGTATTGCTGCTAGTGTTACCAGAGATACAGGATATCGAAATGAAGAGGGCGTTGACCAAGAGAAAGTCTCGCTTCGCCACAGGCTAGAGTGGGATAACACGGTTATCACGAGTGGCCTTACTTATACCCATTTAGACCAAGAAACTGCCGGCTACATAGAAGGGTTTGAAAGCTACAAAAATACACAAATAGCCAAGAGCAACCCGAACCCAGAAGCGTTTCGAAAAGCAGAAAGTCTTAGGTTATGGAGCAAGTTCGATACAAACTTTAACGGCGGCCATGCACTGTCGATTACACCTTACTTACGCAACCAGGACATGCGTTTTAGAATGCATTTTCTTCCAGGCAAACCCCTTGAAACGAATGCCCAAAAAGGCGTTGGTGTGCTTTCTCAGTTCAATTACGTCTTTAATGACAGCTTAAGTGCGGATATAGGGCTAGACGTAGAATACACCAAAGGTGAATTAACCCAGTCACAAGACAGCGCCACAGAAGGGTCTGCCTTTTTAGTTGAAACCATTCCTGTAGGCAAACACTATGATTATGATGTAGATGCAAAGCTATTTGCGCCTTTCTTTTCGTTTAACTGGCAAGCTGAGCGTTGGGCTATTTCTGTGGGCGGACGCTTTGAATCTATGCAATACGACTACACCAACAATATGAATGTCGGTCGTTTACGCGAAGATGGCACAGAATGCGGTTTTGGTGGATGCAGATACTCCAGACCAGCAAACAGCGAAAATGATTTTGATAACTTTAGTCCGAAGCTTTCACTTCGTTATCAACTAAACCCACAAACCCAGTTATTTGGCGGCATCGCAAGAGGCTATCGCGCACCTCAGGCAACAGAGCTGTATCGTTTGCAGCGTGCACAAACTGTTACTGATCTTGACTCGGTAACGGCCGATAATATCGAGATGGGCGTTACAGGAACACTATTTGACGGCAGCTATACGCTTAGCCTTTACAGCCTACAAAAAGATAATGTGATTTACCGCGACAGCGACTTTTTTAACGTAAGCAGCGGTGAAACGTGGCATAGAGGTATAGAGCTTTCTTTTAATCAGCAGCTTAGTGACGCATTGCGCTTAGACTTTGCTGGCACGTATGCAAGACATACCTACGAGCACAGCCAGCTTTCAGGTGAACAAGACATTAAAGGTAATGATATTGATACCGCGCCAAAGCTTCAGTTTAACGCTCGTTTAAGCTTTGATATGTCGAGAAAGGTACAAACGCAGCTAGAGTGGCAACATGTTTCGAGCTATTTCACTGACGCTGAAAATCTCAACGAATACGAAGGGCATGATTTAGTTCATGGGCGTGTTCGTTATAGCGTGAACGAAGACGTTACGCTATACGCACGAGTTAACAATATATTTGATACGGACTACGCTGAACGTGCCGATTTTACTAGCTTTACAGGCCCTCGTTACTTTCCCGGTCGTCCTCGAA
>LUME01000244.1_pt1 | contig 22608 bp, 23 predicted proteins | sample 729951 | NCBI WGS metagenome assembly LUME01 (sample SAMN03860271, study PRJNA289734) | marine metagenome | biome: seawater column; feature: ocean; material: water; isolation source: Red Sea water column Station 34 - depth 200m | place: Saudi Arabia: Red Sea | collected 2011-10-15 | depth 200 m | reverse complement strand
CAGCGGGCGCCTCGTCCACCGGGGCCTCCTCGACGGCGGCGTCCTCAGCGGGCGCGGCGACCGGCGCGGCGGCCGGCGCGGCGACGGGCTCGCCCCGGAAATCCTCCCAGGCACCCGAGATCTTCAGCAGCTTCTCGACGCGTTCGGTGGGCTGGGCGCCGTTGCGCAGCCACGCCACGGCCTTCTCGTTGTCGATCTCGATCACCGAGGGGTCGCGACGGGGGTCGTAGAACCCCAGCGCCTCGATGATGCGACCGTTGCGCGCCTTGCGCGAGTCGGCGGCGACCAGTCGGTAGGTCGGCTGCTTCTTCTTCCCCATCCGCATCAGGCGGAGCTTCACGGCCACGTCGGGCTCACTCTCTCATCGTTGGAACTGCTCGAAGGCTCGGATCCGGGCGGACATCGGGGTCGCACCCGGCGATCCGGCGTCCTCGGGTGGGACTCGACGGACCGGAGGAACAGTCTGCCGGGAACCGCGGGGCTTTCCATCCCCGCGGCCGGATCGCTTCGCAGTGCGGTCAACGCGGCGGCAGTCCGCCGTCGGGCCCACCGAATTGGCCGAGATCCAGGCCCTCCAGCGGATCGTCGCCACCCAGGCCGGGCAGCGCCAGGCCCTTCTTGGGGACCGCCACGGGCCCCTTGGGGGTGGTGCGCCCGCTGCGCCCCCTCGCACCCTTCTTTCCGCCCTTCCCGCGCTTGCCGCCACGGCCCCTGCCGCCCGCCCGCGAACCGGCACCGCCCATCTGCTTCATCATCTTGCGCATCTCGCGGAACTGCCGGACCAGCTGGCTGACCTCGGTGACCTGGGTGCCGCTGCCGGCGGCGATGCGTGCCCGCCGGGAACCGTCGATGACGTCGGGATCGACGCGCTCCGCCGGCGTCATCGAGTTGATGATCCCCTCGATGCGGTCGATGCGCTGCTCATCGACGTCTGCCTCCACGTCCTTGAGCTGCTGTCCCATGCCGGGGACCATCTTCATGAGGTTGCTGACCGGACCCATCGTTCGGATCTGGCGCAACTGCTCGAGGAAGTCGTCGAGCGTGAAGGTGCCCTCCAGCATCCGGGCGGCGGCCGCCTCGGCCTGCTCCTTCTCGAAGGTCTCCTCGGCCTTCTCGATGAGCGTCTCGACGTCGCCCATGCCGAGGATGCGGCTGGCGAGGCGGTCGGGGTGGAACGGCTCGAGGTCCTCGAGGGCCTCGCCGGTCGAGGCGAAGGCGATCGGGCGGCCGACAACCTCCCTGACCGACAGGGCGGCGCCGCCCCGGGCGTCGCCGTCCAGCTTGGTGAGGATGACCGCATCCAGCTCGAGCCGCTCGTGGAAGGCCTCGGCGACGTTGACGGCGTCCTGGCCGGTCATGGCGTCGACGACGAGGAACGTGTAGTGGGGCTCCAGCACGCCGGAGACCTCGGCGACCTCGGCCATCAGCTCCTCGTCGACGGCCAGTCGGCCGGCGGTATCGCAGATCAGGACGTCGCGGCCGAGCCGACGGGCCTCGGCGAGGCCGGCGGCGGCGACCGACACCGGGTCGCTGGCCTCGCTGAAGACCGGGACGTCCAGGCGCCCACCGAGGGTCCGCAACTGCTCGACGGCCGCCGGTCGGGCCAGGTCGGCGCCCACGAGGAGCGGGTTGCGGCCCTTCGCCTTGAACCAGCGGGCCAACTTGGCGGCCGTGGTCGTCTTGCCGGAGCCCTGCAGCCCCGCCAGGAGGACCACCGTCGGTGGCTTCGAGGCGAAGGTGATCGGCATCGTCTCGCCGCCGAGCACCCCGGTGAGCTCCTCGAGGACGATCTTGACGACCTGCTGACCGGGATTGAGCACCCCGGTGAGCTCCTCGCCGAGCGCACGTTCGCGGATGCGGTCCTGGAGGGTCCGGACGACGGCCAGGTTGACGTCGGCCTCGAGGAGGGCGACCCGGATCTCGCGGAGGATCTCGTCGACCTCGGCGGGGCCGAGTCGGCCCTTCCCGCGGATGTTGCGGAGGATCCCCTCGAAGCGGCTGGTCAGGCTCTCGAACACGTGTTGGTCCTCACTCCACTGGGCTCACTCGAACAGGGCGTCGACGAAGTCGGCGGGGTCGAACGGCAGGAGGTCGTCGGGCCCCTCCCCCACGCCAACCAGTTTGACGGGCAGGCCCAGTTCGGCCTCCACGGCGAGCACGATGCCGCCCTTGGCGGAGCCGTCCAGCTTGGTCAGCACGAGGCCGGTGACGTCGGCGGCCTCGGTGAACTGGCGGGCCTGCACGAGGCCGTTCTGGCCGGTGATGGCGTCGAGCACCAGCAGCGTCTCGGTGACCGTGCCGGCGCCCTTCTCGGCGACCCGCCGCACCTTGGACAGCTCGTCCATCAGGTTCTGCCGGGTGTGGACGCGTCCGGCGGTGTCGGCCAACACCAGGTCGGCGCCCTGGGCGGCGGCGTGCTCGACGGCGTCGAAGACCACCGATCCGGGGTCGGCGCCCTCGGCGCCCCGGACGACGGTGACTCCCACACGTTCCGCCCAAAGCGACAGCTGGTCGGCGGCGGCGGCCCGGTAGGTGTCGCCTGCCGCGAGGACGACGCGGTGGCCGTCCGCCACCTGCCGGCGACCCAGCTTGCCGATCGTGGTCGTCTTGCCGACGCCGTTGACGCCCACGAACAGCCAGACGCTCGGCGATCCCCCGGTGGCGAGGGTCCGGTCGGCGCCATCCAGCCGGCCGAGCATCTCCTCCTTGAGCAGGCCCAGGATGCGGTCGGCGTCGTCCACCCCGGACTCGGCGGCTCGGCGGCGGACCGCGTCAAGCAGCGACGAGGCGAGGTCGACGCCGACGTCGGCGAGGACGAGGGCGTCCTCGAGTTCATCCCAGGTTGCCGGATCGACCGTCCCGCGTCCACGGACCCCGGTGAGGCCGCTTCCCAATGCCCCACGGGCGCGTCCGAGGCGGGAACGGAGGCTCATGGCGGGGGGCAGCCTAACGGGGACGCCCACGTGGTCGGAGGGGCTCCCGGGGAACCGCGACGGCGCCCCGGTCCCCGATCACTCGATGAAGTCGTCCAGCGATCCCAGCTCGACAACGGCGGTGCGCAGGTCGCCGTCCCGCTCGAACTCGAGTTCGACCGCCATGCCCGGCAGGCGCAGCTGGATGTCGGCGCCGAGGGCGTCCATGGCGGACAGCAGCCGACCGTGGGAGCGGAGGATGAGGTCGCCCGCCTCGAGGCCGGCGGCGTCGGCGGGCGACCCGGGTTCGACCTCGTTGATGAGGGCACCCGGTCGTCCGTCGGTCGTCGACGTGCCGATGATGCCCAGCCAGGCTGTCCCGATCGGCTCGCCGGCCAGGAGTCGCTCGGCGACGACGATGACGGTGTCGCTCGGGAGAGCGAAGCCCACGCCGGCGTTGGCGATGCCGAAGCCGCCGGTGGTGCGGATCGAGGTGTTCATCCCGATCACCCGGCCGGACCGGTCGGCCAGCGGTCCTCCCGAGTTGCCCGGGTTGATCGGTGCGTCGGTCTGGATCATCGAGACGCGGGCGCAGTCGGCCGTCATCTGGCGCCCGAGGTTGCACCCGAAGGAGGGGACGACCCGGCCGGTGGCGCTCACGATGCCGGCGGTCACCGTCTGGGTGAGGTCGAACGGGCTGCCGACGGCCACCGCCAACTGACCGACACGGGCCGGCTCATCCAGGGCGAACGTGGCGGGGACGAGGTCGGGGGCGTCCTCGTCGAGGCGCAGCACGGCGACGTCGCGGCGGATGTCGGCGCCGACGACGGTGGCGTCGATCTGCCGTCCGCTGGCGAGCACGACGCCGACCTCCAGGCCGGCCAGTTCCTCGTCGGTCGCCGACTCTTCGATCAGCACGTGGGCGTTGGTGACGACGTGGCCGCGGTCGTCGAGGGCGATGCCGGATCCCTGGCCGTAGTCGGCCACGTAGACCAGTACCACCGACGGCGACACCGCCTCGGCCACGGCGACCACGGGCTCGTCGCCGAGTTCGGCGACCGGCGCCTCGCCGGACCGCACGGTGATGCCCGAGGCAGTCGTCGCCAGCGTGCCCGGCTCGTCGTCGCCAGCATCACCGAGCAGCCAGCCGACGGCGATGCCGGCGGCGACCAGCACGACGGCGACCGTGCCGGCGACGAGCGCTCCGACGCCGCGGGTGACGACCTTGTCGACCGGTCCGACCGGCGTCGGGAGGGGTGCGGCGACGTCGTGAGACGGCGCGTCGACGCCCTGAGGCTCAGGGGTGTCTTCGTGTTCCACGCCGTCCACCCGCCCAGTATCCCGGTCGGAGGTCACCGATCCACGTACCGGGGCAGCCAGATCGTGAACGTGGAGCCCACCCCCACGGTGGAACGCACCGTGGCCTGTCCGCCGTGCCCCTCGGCGACCTGGCGGACGATCGCGAGGCCCAGACCCGAACGGCCGTCCTCCCGGGCGGAGGACCGGTCACCCCGCCAGAAGCGCTGGAAGACCCGTTGCAGGTCGTCGGCGGCGATTCCCGGCCCCTCGTCCCGGACGGCCATCCAGACCTTCTCGGCGTCGTGGCCGGCGGTGACCTCGACGGCGCCCCCGGGGTCCGACACCCGGATGGCGTTGCTCAACAGGTTGGCCAAGCCCCGCCGCAACGCAGAAGGGTCGCCGACCACCGGGAGCCGCTCGGCCACATCGGCGGCCAGTTCGACGCCGGCGGCCTCCGCCCCCGCGGCGAAGTCGGCGACCGTCTCGCGGACGACGGCGGCCAGGTCGATCGGGTCGCGGTCGACCTCGGGGCGCTCGTGGTGGGCGTAGAGGAGCAGGTCATCGACCAGCGACGACATGCGGGAGGCGGCCCGCTGCGCCACGCCGGCGGCGTCGCGGAACTCCTCGACCGAGGCCTCCTCGTCCTCGATCGCCACGTCGAGGTTGGCGCGCAGGACCGCCAGCGGGTTCCGCAACTCGTGGGACGCCTCCTGGACGAACCGTCGCTGGGCCTCGAAGGCGTCGTCGAGGCGGTCGAGCATGTCGTCGAAGGTGTCGGCCAGCTCACGGAACTCGTCCTGGGGGCCGCCCATCCCGATACGACGCGAGAGGTCGGTGCCCTGGATCGCGCGGGCGACCGTCGTGATGCGTCCGATCGGCCGGACGACGAGGCCGGCCACCGACCAGCCGATGGCGATGCTGGCCACGAACAGGACGGCGAGGGCAACCACCGAGTAGATGCGCAACTGGCGCAGCGCCCGCTGGTTCACGGCCTCCTCGAAGCCCCGGAGGCCGCTCGCCGTCTCGGCCGTGGCCTCGGCGCTGCCGTCCGGCTCGTCCATGACGTCGCTCAACTCGACGAAGGCGGCGTTGCGCGACATCGGCGCGTCCTCGAGGACACGCGACACGTTCTGGTAGATGACGCCCACGACCACGGCGGCGACGCCGAACAGCAGGACCGAGTAGAGGAGGGCCAGGCGCAGGCGGATGCTGGCAACGGGCAGCCGGTACCGGCGCTCTCCGGAAGGCGTGCTCACGACCCGTCGTCCCCCGCAACCAGCCGGTAGCCGCTCCCCACCACGGTCTCGATGGCGCCCTCGCCGCCGGCGGCCGACACCTTGCGGCGCAGCGTCCCCACCGTCACCCTGACCGTCTGGGTGAAGGGGTCGGCGTGCTCGTCCCAGACGTGCTCGAGGAGCTCCTCCTGCGAGACGACCTCGCCGGGGCGGCTCATCAGGTAGCGCAGGACAGCGACCTCCTTGGGAGCCAGGTCGAGGGGCGAGCCGTCCACCTCGGCTCGTTGCGCGGCGGTGTCCAGCCGGAGGCCGGCCACCTCGAGGACCGCGCCCGAACGGCCGGCATCGCGGCGCAGCAGGGACCGAACCCGGGCGGTGAGCTCGTCGAAGGCGAAGGGCTTGACGAGGTAGTCGTCGGCCCCGGCATCGAGGCCCCGGATCCGGTCGTCCAGGGTGTCGCGGGCGGTGAGCATCAGGATGCGGGGCGGAACCTCGGCCGCATCGAGGGCCCGCAGCCGATCGCAGACCTCGAGGCCGTCGAGGCCGGGCATCGTCAGGTCGAGGCACACCAGGTCGTAGGGCGTGTAGGAGGCCTTGGCGAGCGCCTCGTCGCCGTCGAGGGCGGTGTCGACCGCGTAACCCTCACGGCGCAACCCGCGCGCGAGCGCCTCGACCAGGTCCGCTTCGTCGTCGACGACGAGGATCCGCATCCCGCGACGGTACCCCGACCACCGGTCCGGCCCCGGGCGGGGCGGGGCGGCCTGACGGCGGTCAGGCGTGGGCCAGGGCGGCAGCCTCCTCGGCGGCCTGCTGTGCCCGCACCCGTTCGCTGACCACCCGTGTCGAGCCGCCGGGAGCCATCGTCACGCCGTAGAGGCAGTCGGCCGCCTCCATGGTGCGCTTCTGGTGGCTCACGATCATCAGCTGGGCATCGGCGCGGAACTGCTCGACCAGGCCGAGGAAGCGGTGCAGGTTGACATCGTCGAGAGCCGCCTCGACCTCGTCCATCACGTAGAAGGGCGACGGCCGGCTGCGGAACACGGCGAACAGGAACGCGAGGGCGGTCAGGGAGCGCTCGCCGCCGGACAGCAGCGAGAGCTTCTTGACGTTCTTGCCGGAGGGCTTGGCCTCGACCTCGATGCCGGTCTCGAGGAGGTTGTCGGGGTCGGTCAGGTGGAGCCGGCCGGTACCACCCGGGAACAGGGTGTCGAAGAGGTCGGTGAAGTGGGTGGAGACCTCGGCGAAGGCCCCGGCGAACACGGTCGCGATCTCGTCGTCGATGCACCGGATCACCTTGCGGAGCTCGCGTCGGGTGGTGCGGATGTCCTCGAGCTGGCCGCCGAGGAACTCATGGCGCTCCCGCAGGGCGTCGTACTCCTCGAGGGCGAGGGGGTTGACCGGGCCGATGAGCTCGAGTTCGCGCTCGAGCTCGGTGAGCCGGGCAACGACGGTGGTGCCCTCGGGGAGTTCGGGGCAGGGAGCGTCGAGGACGGCGTCGGGCTCGCAGCCGAACTCGGTGCGGATGGACTCGGTCAGGTTCTCGAGCCGGAGGCGGGTCTCGGCCCGGTCGACCTCGAGTCGGGACAGCTGCTCACGGGCGCCGTCGAGGGCCCGCTCGGCCTCGGTGCGTCGACGACGCAGGTCGTCGAGTCGGGCGGCGACCGCCTGGACCCGCTCGGACTGGCAGCGGCGCTGCTCGCGCAGGGCGTCCAGCCGGACGTCGACCAGCGCCATGCGGACGTCGAGGGCCTCGACGAGGCGGCGGGTGGCCGCCGAGCGGTCGTCCAGCTCGGACCGACGCAGGTCGGCCTGCAGGCGCTGGTCGTTGAGATCGTCGAGGCGGGCCGAGAACTCGGTGACGCGGTTGAGCAGCAGGGTGCGCCGGGCGGTCAGGTCGGCCAGGCGCACCTCGTGGGCGGTGCGCCGGCCGCTCAGTTCAGCGGCACGCTCCTCGAGGTCGGCCCGCTGCTCGGCCATCTGGCGGGCGGCCTCGGCGGCCTCGGTCTCTTCGGCCTCGAGCGCCGGCATGCGCTCGTCCAGTTCGGCGATCCGCAGGCGGCCCGCCTCGAGCCGGGCCTCGAGCTCGCCGATCCGGGTCCGCAGGCCCTCAGCCTCCGTGAGCAGGTCTCGGCGCTCGGCCTGCAGGCGCTGCAGCGCCTCGGCGGCAGCGGTGAACCGGCCGTCGTGGTCGTCCAGTTCGCGGGTGCGGCGGGCCACCTCGGCCTCGAGGTGGTCGGCACGACGCTCGGCCTCGTCAAGAAGCCGGCGGGCCTCGACGCGCTCCTGTTCGCCGTCGAGGAGGCTCGCCTCGGCGTCGGCGAGTGCGGCCCCCGTGGCGCCACCGCGTTCGCCACCGACCCGCCAGCCGGCGGGGCCGAACCGGTCGCCGTCGAGGGTGACGAACACCGACATGGGATGGGCCGTGGCCGCCTCGACCGCCTGATCGGCATCGACGATCGCAGCGTGGGCCAGTAGGCGATCGAGCAGGCGGTCGACCTCCGGGACCCGTGCCCGGACGTGCGACCGCACCGAGCGGCCGGGCGGCGACGTCCCGGCGATGGTGTCGCCGACGCCGAGGGCCAGCACGGCGGCGGAGAGCCGGCCCTCGCGGAGGGCGGTGAGTGCCTCGACGGCCCGGTCGGCGTCCTCGACGACGACGGCATCCAGCGCCTCGCCGGCCGCGGCGGCGAAGGCGGCCTCGTGGCCCTCGTCGACCTCGACCAGGTCGAGCAGCGTCCCCAACACTCCGTCGATTCCCGCCAGGTGGGCGACACCGGCGCGGGAACGTGCCTCGTCGAGCGCGAGGGCGAGCGCCTCGACCCGCGCCCGCGTCGTGCGGACGTCGGCCTCGGCGGCAGCCAGCCGCTCCCACACCGAGTTGCGGGCCCGGGCCGCCTCATCCAGCCGCCGCTCGATGCCGGTGAGCGCCTCGACGAGCGGCTGCTCGGCCGTCTCTCCCTCGGAGAGTTGGCGCCGCAACTCCTCGCCGGACCCGTCGAGTCGGGCGATGTCAGCCTCGACGAGTCCGAGGCGGGTGGCCAGCCCGTCGCGCTCAGTGGATGCCTGGGCCTGCGTGGCCCGCAGCACGCCGAGCTCGCCCCTCGCCTCGGCGGCGTGGGTGTCGAGGGCGACGACGCCGTCCGCCCAGGTGACCTCAAAGGCCGCCCGGTCTGCCGCCAACCGGGTCTCGGCGAGGGCCAGCTTTTCGGCCTCGGGGGCCAGCGACTCGTACTCGGCGTCGAGCGACGCCAGTTCGGCCTCGGCGCGGGTCTTGTCGGCCTCGAGTCCGAGGACCAACTGCTGGGACACGAAGGCCTCGCGCTCGCGGTCGATGCCGCGCTGGCGCTCGACCAGCACGCCCCGCAGGCCACGGCCACGTTCTCGCAGCGACTCGTACCGGAGGAGCCGGTCGCCGAGGTCGTCGCCGCCGCCGACGGCCAGTTCGGCCTCGGCGGCGGTGACCTGGCCGGACAGGTCGTCGAGGGTCGAGCGGGACTCGGCCTCGGTGGCCGCCAACTCGGTCCGTCGGGTGGCCTCATCGCGGGCTCGGTCACGCAACTCGGTCAGTTGGAGGGCGGTGCGGTGGCGGCGCAGGGCGCTGAGCTCGCCGACCAGGTCGCCGTGACGGCGGGCAGCCTCGGCCTGGCGCTCGAGCGGTCGCAGCTGGCGGCGCACCTCGCGCTGGAGGTCGCCGAGGCGGTCGAGGTCGGTCTCGGGTTCAGGGAGTACTCGCTCTCGCCGGTCCGCAGCAGTGTGCGCGAGATGGTGACCTCGGCGACATCGATGGGGAGCAGCCGGGCGTCGTTGTCGATCGTCAGGGTGACCTCGGCCCGGTCGAGGGCGGCTCGCTCGGCTGTGCCGGCGAAGATGACGTCGTCCATCTTCTGGGAGCGCACGGCGCTGGGGGCCTGGGCGCCGAGCACCCAGGCGATGGCGTCGACGACGTTGGACTTGCCGCTGCCGTTGGGCCCGACGACGACGGTGACACCGGGTTCGACGTCGAGGACGGCCTGGTCGGCGAAGGACTTGAAGCCCTTGATGGCGAGGCGCTTCAGGAACACGCCGGTGCTCGCCGCCACGCGCCGGCCCGGGCGCCTCGCCGGGCACAAATCACACCGCTGTCATTCGCCACGCCCCCACCATAGGCGCTTCGTACGCCGCAACCGGCGCGCCCGGGCGTCCTCAGACCTGGGTGTCGCAGTAGTACGTCCAGCCGTTCTTGTACTTGGCCCGCTGGATCGGCAGACGGCTGCGGGGGCTGAGATGCCCGGTCCGGCCGAACACTGCCAGGTGGTCCTGGTAGATGCCCGGCGAGCCGAAGACGTCGACGAACGGGCGCTCCTCGAGGCTGGTGCCGCGGTACTTGACGGCGTCGTGGATGATCTCGACGACGGCTCGGTACAGGCGACGCACCTCCTGGCTGGACAGCGAGTCGCTGGGGCGGTCGTGGCGGAGGCCCGACGAGAACAGGATCTCGTCGCTGTAGACGTCGCCGATGCCGACGATGAACGACTCGTCGCAGAGCAGGTCCTTGAGCGGTGTGCTCCGGGAGAGCACCCGGCGGGCGAAGTCGGTCCAGGAGATGGGCTCGCCGATCGGGTCGAGGCCCAGGCGGTCCAGCTCGGGCAACTCGTCGAAGATGGCGTCGGCGTCGACCAGCCGGACCTGCGAGTCGCCCTTCGGGTCGACCAGCCGCAGTTGTCCGCCCTGGGTGAAGGTGATCGTGACCTCGGTCCGGGGCGCCACAGCCTCCTTGTTGGCCTGACGCCGGAGCAGGGCGCCGGGACCCAGCCGTATGACGAGGTACTGGTCGTCCAGCTCGACGCACAGGTGCAGGCCGGCGCGGCGCACCGAGGCGACCTTGCGGCCCTCCAACTGGCCGGTGAACTGCTTGCGGTTCCGGTAGCCCTCGAGGACGGCCATCGACGCCGCCTCGGCCGACTTGACCTTGCGACCGGCGAGGTCGCGGTCGAGGTCCCGACGGACGGTCTCGATCTCGGGCAGTTCCAGGGCGATGGTCATCGGGGGCTCCCGGTGTCGGCCAGGACCACCGTTTCGGTCGTGGGTGTGGTGGCAGGGTCGTCCGAGCCGGTGTAGGGCTCGTGCGTGACGGCCAGGTCGTCCAGGTGGCACAGGTCCACCCAGGCCAGGCGGGCAGCGGCCTGCTCGGCGCGCTTCTTGGAGGTCCCCGTCCCCGGCCCCCAGGTCCGCCCGTCGACCTCGACGACGGCATGGAACCGCTTGTCGTGGTCCGGCCCCTCGGCGTGGAGCCGGTACGCCGGCTGCTCGGAGAAGTGGCGGGCGACGAGCTCCTGGAGCCGCGTCTTGTGGTCGTGCAGGCCGGGCTCCTCGGCGGCCCGGTCGAGGGCACCGGCGAACAGGTCGTCGACCAGGCGGAAGGCGGAGGCCTCGCCCCCGTCGAGGAACACGGCGCCGATCACGGCCTCCATGGCATCGGACAGGATCGACTCCTTGTCGGCGCCACCGGAGGCCGCCTCGCCACGGCCGAGGCGCAGCACGTCGCCAAGGCCGATCCGCCGACCGACGTCGGCCAGGGCGCCGGCGCTGACGACGCCGGAGCGGATCTTGGCCAGCTCGCCCTCGGGCAGGTCGGGGTGCTCGCCGAACAGGCGGGTGGCGACGGCGAGGCCGAGGACGGCGTCGCCGAGGAACTCGAGCCGCTCATTGGAGCGCCCCTCGAACTCGGCACACCACGACCGGTGGGTCAGCGCCTCGGCCAGCAGGCCGGGGTCGGCGAACCGGTGTCCCAACCGCTCGACGAAGGCGGTCGTGGCGACGGAAGTCCCTTCGACGTCGGCCGACGGCGTGTCGACCGGATCAGCCGAGACGGGCCGTGACATAGTCGACCGCGTCGCGCACGGTCCTGAGGTCCTCGAGGTCCTCGTCCTCGATGCGGAAGCCGACCGATCGCTCGGCCAACTCCTCCTCGATGGCCTCCACCAACTCGATCAGGGCGAGCGAGTCGGCGTCGAGGTCGTCGGCGAAGGAGTCCCCCTCGCCGATGCCGGAGGGCTCGATCTCGAGGATGTCGGCCAGGCGGTCACGGACCAGGGCGAGAACCTCGTCGCGTCCGAACGGGTCACCGTCGACATGGGTTTCGGCAGGCACGGGGCTCCTCGGGGGATTCGGGGCGGGTGGCCGGCACCATCGGATGGCCGGTCGCCGCGGGAAACTGGGGTTCGGGAGGGAATTCTACCGGTTCCCCGCACCGATCAGGAGGGGACAGATCGGCATAGAAGGGCAGGAAATGGACCGGACGGTCAATCGCTGCCCGGGGATCCGACGGCGGTCGTGAGGTGAGCCACCATGTCGGCCTCGACCATCTCAGCGGCCACGCGCACGGCGTTCTCGATGGCCAGCGCCCGTGACGAGCCATGGCTGATGATGCACACGCCCTTCACCCCGAGGAGCATCGCCCCGCCGTAGGTGTCGGGATGGAACTCTCGGTACAGCGCGTCCAGTTCCGGCCCGAGCTCGGCCGCGGCAGCCGCCGCCTCGGGACGCTCGCCCAGGCTGGTGAGCAGCGCCGTCATCAGCGTGCGCATCGACCCCTCGAGGGTCTTGAGCGCCACGTTGCCGGTGAAGCCGTCGGTCACGACCACGTCGACCTCGTCGGTGAGCAGGTCGCGCCCCTCCACGTTCCCGATGAACGTCGAATCGGCCCAGGTGGCGGCCTCGAGTGCGGCGTGCGCCTCCTTGACGAGGGGGCTGCCCTTGCCGGGCTCCTCGCCGATCGACAACAGCGCCACCCGGGGTTCGGCCACGCCGAGGCGATCACGGGCGAACACGGCGCCCATCTGCCCGAACTGGACCAGCCACTCGGGGCTGCACTCGGCGTTGGCACCCGCATCCAGCAGCACCGTCGGGGGGGAACCGGGGGTCGGCAGCAGGGTGGCGATGGCCGGCCGGCTGACGCCCCGGATGCGTCCCATGCGCAGGAGGGCACTGGCCATGGTGGCACCGGTGTTGCCGGCACTGACCATCGCCGAGGCGACGTCGTCACGAACGGCCTCCGCCGAGCGGACGAGTGACGAGTCCTTCATCTTCCGGACGCTGGCCCCCGGGTCGGCGTCCATGGCGATCACCTCGGAGGCGGGCAGGACCTCGAGTCCGCCGGTGTCGGTGAGTTCCTCGGGGCGGCCGACCAGGACGACGGGGATGCCGTGCTCCTCCCGGGCCCGGCGGGCGCCGGCGATGATCTCGTCGGGCGCGAAGTCGCCGCCCATGGCGTCGACGGCCACGGGGAGCCTGATGGCCATCAGGGCGCGCCGACAGGGGTGCCGGTGGAGGTGGTCACGGGGCCATCATGGCGCATCGCCCGGCCGGCCCCGGCCATGGCGGCGTTCGCGGGGAGTATCGAGTCAGTCGACGTCGACGGCCTGGCGGCCCGCGTACCAGCCGCAGTTGCCACAGACGCGGTGCGGGCGGCGCACGTCGCCACAGCGGGGGCAGGTGCTGCGCGACGAGGGACGCAGGGTCCAGGCGCTGGCCCGACGGCTGCGGCCCTTGGCCTTGGAGGTCTTCTTCTTGGGAACGGCCATCGTGAACTCGCAGGGTCGAACGGCTTCGGAGCGGACGAGGGGCGGAGGTGCCCGTCGCGGCGACCCCGAAAGGCTAGCGGCCCGGCCCCGGAAGCGGTCCGGCGTCGACCGGATCACTCGCCGGGATCCGGCTCCCGGAGCACGTCCAGCGCCGCCCAGCGGGGGTCTCGGGCCGGCTCCCCGGTCTCGGCGTCATGGACGGGGAGTGCCGGGAACCGGTCGGGGTCGGGACCGGCGCATCCCTCGTCGCACAACGGGGACAGCGGGAGGGACAGCAGGACGGCGTCCCGGGCAACTGCCTCGAGGTCGACCGTCTCCTCGCCGCCATCCGCCTCGAGTGGATACGTGTCGCCAGCATCGTCCTCGCCGTCGCCGATCTCGTCGGACGGCCGGAACACCTCGCGGACCTCGAGGCACAGGTGGCCGCGCACCTCCCCCAGGCAGCGCCGGCACTCCCCCGTCCAGTCCAGGTCGACGGTGCCGTGGGCGACCACGTCACGGCCGCTGGCCCCGACCTCGAGGGCGAGCACCACCCTGTCGTCGTCGACGGCGACCGTCCCGACCCGCAGGCCGTCGAGGGCGACGGCCTCGTCGATCCGGCGCGGCACCGCGCCGCGCCGTCGCAGCGGGGCGACCGGGACCCGAAGTCCGCCGGTCATGCCCGCAGGGCGGCCGACGGCGCCGAGTGTGGGCTCACCCGTCCGGCTCGGGGCCGTCGCTGTCCTGATCGAAGAACGAGGAACTCGACCTCGGGCGCTGGGCCTCGGCCGCGGCGGCCTGGGCGGCCTGTTCGGCGGCTTCGGCCTGCTGCCGACGGTCGCGGTCGAGCACCGTCTCCTGGAGCTTGCGCCTGCCGGCGGCGATCGTGTCGCGGGCCTCGGTCAGGGTGGCCTCGAACGTGGCCAGCTTCTGATCGCAGTAGTCCTCGGTCTCGCGGCGCATCCGCCGGGCGTCCTCGTGGGCCATCTCGACCAGTTGGCGGGCCCGTTGTTCCGCGGTCCGGACGACCTCGGTGCGCTGCACCAGCCGCTCGGCCTGTGAGCGGGCCATCTCGAGGATCTCGTCGCCTTCGCGGCGGACCTTGGCGAGGAATTCCTCGCGCTCCTTGAGCAGCCAGCGGGCGGCCCGCAGGTCCTCGGGCAGCCGGGCGATGGCCTCGTCGAGCACCTCGAGCAACTCCTCCTTGTTGATCATGGAGGACGCCGAGAGCGGCATCGGCCGGGCATTGGCGACGGCCTCGCGCGCCTGGCGGAGGATCCCCTCGACCTGGGGCGGGTGGTAGGGGTCGGTCGCCCGCCGGGTGTCCTGCTCCGGGGTCGGGAGGCCCGGGTCGGCGAGGTCGGACGGGTCGGACACGGCGCCTACGCTCCGGCCTTCTCGGCCAGCCGCAGCCGGACCGGTTCGGGGACCATCTCGGAGACGTCGCCGCCGAGGCGGGAGACCTCCCGGATCAGGCCCGAGGCGAGGAACGACCGGCGGGAGGCGGTGGGCAGGAAGAGGGTGTGGACGCCGGAGATGGCGAGGTTGGTCTGGGCCATCTGCAGCTCGGCCTCGAAGTCGGAGACCGCCCGCAGCCCCTTCACGATGAAGTCGGCCTCGACCTCGGTGGCGAGGGTGACGACGAGGCCGTCGAACATGGTGGTACGGACGTTGTCGAGGTGGGTGAAGCACTCGTCGAGGAGTTCCATGCGCTCCTCGAGGGTGAACAGGCCGCCTCCCTTCGAGGGGTTCATGAGGGTCCCGACGACGACCTCGTCGAACAGCCGCGAGGCCGTCTCGACGAGCTCGACGTGGCCGTTGTGGACGGGGTCGAATGATCCGGGGTACAGGACTCGGGTCACGGTCGGGAACTCCCAGGGTCTCCGGGTTCGGGCGAGAGCAGCATCACCACGGTACCCGCGGGGGGGTCCAGCAGCGCCAGGTCCCAGCGGCCGGGGTTGGCCGACAGCCAGCGTTCGGCGTCGGCGACCACGACGTCGGCCCGGTCGGTGAAGCCACAGGTGGCCAGGTTGTCCTCGACGAGCGCAGCGTGGGCCCGCGAGCACTCGACGAAGGTGGCGTGTGCGGCGCCGCGCGACAGCGCCTCGATCCCGAGTGCCCCGGTGCCGGCGAACAGGTCGAGCACCGCGGCGTCGACGACCGCCCCCTGGCTGTGCAGGGCGTTGAAGACCGCCTCGCGGACCCGGTCGCCGGTCGGGCGGACGGCGTCGTCCCTCGGGGCCGCCAGCCGGCGTCCACGGGCGGTTCCGGCCACGACGCGCATACCCAAGTATGGGCGCTGGCCGCCGAACTAGCGTTACGGCATGCGAGCGCCGGCCACGATCACCTGCGTCGACTGTGGGGGCACCTGCCACCTGCTGGCCCACCCGGAAGAGGAGTTCGACCCCGGCGACCCCGTGGCCTACCGGTGCGCCGACTGCATGGACCGCTGGGACCTGGTCATGCCCGACGACGAGGACGACGGCGCCCCCGACGGCCCGTCCTGACCCTCGTCGCCGCGGGTCCCTCAGCCCCGCGGCTCCCTCCACATCAGCGGCCCCTCAGCCCCGCGGCTCCCTCCACATCAGCGGAATGGTCGGGCCGCCCTCGATCTCCACCTCGCCGGTGACGGCGAACCCGTGGCGCTCGTACAGCGGCACGTTGGCGGGATCGCTGGACTCGAGGTAGGCGGGGATCCCCTCGGCGTCGCAGCGGTCGGCCACCACGGCGATCAGCCGGGATGCAAGCCCCCGCCCCCGCCCCTCCGGGCGGGTCCCGACGAACGCCAGGTACCAGTGCGGGGTGTGCGGATGGGCCTCGAGCATCGGGGCCAGGGCCGCCAGCTTCGCCATCGCCTCCTCCTCGCCGAGGATCGCCACCACGGCGGCCACCGCGGCGTCGAAGTCCGGTCCGGGGTCGTCCGGACCCAGCGGCGGCACCCACACAGCGGCCGAGGCGAGGCCGTCGACGGTGACGGTCTCGTCGATGCCGATGCCGCCCGCCAGGCGCGCCGAGAAGAAGGTGGCGAGGAGGCCCGGGCGGGTTCCGGGGTCGGCGAACAGGAACGAGAGCACCGGGTCCCCCGCGAAGGCGACGGCCAGGGTGGCGCCGACGTCGGGCAGTTCGTGCGTCTCGGCGGTGCGCGGGTCCATCAGGCGCCGAGTCTGCACCCGTTCACGACTTGAGGAGCCAGTCGGCCTCGTCGTCACCGAGCAGGAGGTCGACCTCGTCGGCCAGTCCCGGGTGGGCGTGGAGGCCGTCGCCGTCGCCGACCAGGTCGACCGCCGCCTCCCGTGCGGCCTCGACCCACTCGCGGTCGCGGCGCAGCGAGGCGAGGCGCAGGTCGTTCCGGCCCTTCTGGCGCTCCCCCATGATCGTGCCCTCGCCGCGCAGGTCGAGGTCGACCTCGGCCAGTTCGAAGCCGTCGGTGGTTCGGACCATCGCCCGGAGCCGCTCCTCGGCGTCGGGCGTGGTCGCCTCCCCCACCAGCAGGCACCGACTCACGGCCGCCCCCCGGCCGACCCGGCCGCGCAGCTGGTGCAGTTGGGCGATGCCGAAGCGGGCGGCGTCGAGGACGACCATGGCCGTGGCGTTGGGGACGTCGACGCCGACCTCGATCACGGTGGTCGCCACCAGCACGTCGAGGGCGCCGGCCCGGAAGAGGCGCATGGTCTCCTCCTTTTCGGCGGGCCCGACCCGTCCGTGCAGCAGCCCGACGCGCAGGCCGGCCAGGGGGCCGTCCAGGAGGCGCTCGAAGGTCTCCTCGGCGGATGCCACCTCGAGGGCCTCGGACTCGTCGATGAGCGGGCACACCACGTACGCCTGGTGGCCGTCGGCGACCTCGGCGCGGACCGCCGCCCAGACGGCCTCCTCGTCGTCGACCACCCACTCGGTCCCGATCGGCATGCGTCCCGGCGGCAGCTCGTCGAGCACCGACACGTCGAGGTCGCCGTAGACCGTCATGGCGGCGGTGCGCGGGATCGGGGTGGCGGTCATAACGAGCACGTCGGGCTCGGTGCCGTCCGGGTTCCGGCGGCGCAGGGCGTCCCGCTGCTCGACGCCGAACCGGTGCTGCTCGTCGATGACGACCGCTCCCAGCGACCGGAACTCGACGCCCTCCTGGATGAGGGCGTGCGTGCCGATCAGGATGTCGAGCCGGCCTCCGGCGAGGTCGTCGGCGATGCGGCGGCGCTCAGCCGCCGTGGTCCGGTTGGTGAGGAGCGCCACGCCGACCGGTCGGCGCTGGAACAGCGAGTCGTCGTCGCCGACCTCGAGGCCCGCCAGCAGGCCGGCCACACCCAGGTGGTGCTGCTCGGCCAGGACCTCGGTGGGCGCCATGAACGCCCCCTGATGGCCGCCCTGCACGGCGGCCAGGAGGGCGCTCACGGCGACGACGGTCTTGCCGGAGCCCACGTCGCCCTGGAGCAGCCGGTGCATCGGCGTGGGCCGGGCCATGTCGGCGAGGATCTCGGCGACCACCCGCTGCTGCGCACCTGTGAGGGGGAAGTCCAGCAGGTCGTGGAAGGCGGCCACCAGCCCGCCCGGTCCGCCGTCCTCGTGGGGGATCCCCTGGGCGCTGCGCTCCAACTGGACCTTGCGGTGCACGAGCGCCAGCTGGATCCGCAGCAACTCGTCGAACACGAGGCGGCGCCGGGCCTCGGCGACCTCGTGCATGGTCTCGGGCCGGTGGATGCCGCGGTAGGCGGCGGCCCGGTCGGTGAGCCGGTGCCGGGCGAGCACTCCGGCCGGGACGGGGTCGTCGAACCCGCGCACCTTCATGACCCGCCGGATGGCCTCGCCGACCAGGGCGTCGAGGTCCCAGCTGGCGAGGCCGGCGGACTCGGACTGCGGATAGACGGCGACGATGCGGCCGGTCCGGTCCCCCACCAGGTCGACCACCGGGTTGGCCATCTGGAGGCGGTCCCGGTAGCGGTCCATCCGGCCGAACACGACCGCCTCGGTGCCCTCGGGCAGCTGCCGCTCCCGCCACGGCTGGTTGAAGAAGGTGAGGGTGAGCGAGCCGGTGCCGTCGGTGACACGCGCCTCCACCAGCGACCGCCGGTTCCGGGTGCGCCGCGACGACACCCTGACGACCCGGACGAGGACCATCCCCTCCTCGCCGACGGCGAGCTCGTCGATGGTGGCCTCGCGGGTGCGGTCCAGCCAGCGCCGCGGGTAGTAGGAGAGCAGGTCCAGCACCGACTCGACGCCGGCCTTGGCGAGTGCCGTCGCCTTCTTGTCGCCCACCCCGTGCAGGTCGGTGACCGGCCGGTCCGCCAACTCCCGCAGGGTGACGCCCCCCTCGGGCGGGTCGCCGCTCACGCCGGACCCACGCGGTACCCCGGCTACTCGATGCCCACGAAGTAGGGGTACAGCGGCTGGCCGCCCTCGTGGACCTCGACGTCGACGTGCCCGTGGTGCTCGGCGACATGGGCGACGACGGCTGCCGTGGAGGCCTCGTCGGCGTCCTCACCGGCGATCAGGGTGACGAGCTCGTGGTCGTCGTCGAGCAGGTCGTCGAGCAGTCGGCTGGCCGCCTCGATGAGCGAACCGGCAATGACCCGCACCTTGCCACCGGACAGGCCCAGGTGGTCGCCGGTGGCGATGTCGCCGGCATCGCTGCCCGAGTCGCGGACGGCGACGGTGACCTCGGCGGCGACGACGTTGCCGGCGGCCTCGCCCATGAGGTCGCGGTTGGCGTCGGCGGTTCCCTCCGGGTCGTACTCGAGCAGCGAGGCGAAGCCCTCCGTGATGCTCTTCGTGGGCACCACTCGGACGACCTTGGCGGTCTGCTCGTCGACCTGCTCGGCGACGGCGACGATGTTGCCGTTGTTGGGCAGGACGACGACCTCGTCGGCGGGAACGGCCTCGACGGCCGCCAGCAGGGCGGCGGGGGAGGGGTTCATCGACTGGCCGCCAGCGACCACGCGGTGCACGCCGAGCGACCGGAAGATCTCGACGATGCCCGGCCCGTTGGCGACGGCGACCACGGCGCACGGCACCGGCTCCCCCGCCGGTTCGCCGGCACCGCTGGCGATCTGCTCGCGCACCCAGGCCTGCTCCTCGGCCTCCTCCAGCAGGTCCGAGACGCGGATCCCGTGGGGGCGGCCGACGGCGATGCCGGCCTCGACGACGGCGCCGATGTCGTCGGTGTGGACGTGGCAGTTCCAGACCCCGTCGCCGCCGACCACGACGGGCTCGGGCAGGGGGCGCCCGTCGGCGGCGGTCAGCACGGCGTCGAGCAGGAGCAGGTAGCCGGAGCCGCCGGCGTCGACCACGCCGGCCTCGGCCAGCACGGGGAGCATGTCCGGGGTGCGCTCGAGGGCGTCGCCGGCACGTTCCCGAGCGGCCTCGGCGACCGACAGCAGGTCGGCACCATCGTCCGCGACGACCACCGCCGCCTCGGACGACTCGCGGACGACCGTCAGGATCGTGCCCTCGACCGGCGAGCCGACGGCGTCGTAGGCGGCGGTCGAGGCGGCAGCCAGCCCGTCGGCGAGGATCCGGCCGTCGACGCGTCCGGCCTCGCCCACGACGCCGCACAACGCCCGCAGGACCTGCGAGAGGATCACGCCCGAGTTGCCGCGGGCACCCATCAGGGAACCGTGCGCAACGGCACCGGTGACGGCGGCCAGATCGTCGGCCGCGCCGTCCTCGAGGTCGGCGAGGGCGTTGACGGCCGCCTGGGCGGTCATCGACATGTTGGTGCCGGTGTCGCCGTCGGGGACCGGGTACACGTTGAGCAGGTTGAGCACCTCGCGGTGCCCGCGGAGGGCCTCGTGGAAGCCGGTCACGACGGCGCGCAGGCCGGCGGCGTCGAGGGTGGTCGCAACGGTCACGGCCCGCGAGCGTACCCACCGGCCACGCCGGGGTCGCGGCTGCCGTGCCGGGCTTCGGGGGTTGGAGCGCCCCACCGGGTGGCCGTAGCCTTGCGGGGTTCCCACGGGTCGCCCGACGGGCTCCGCGTCGCCCCGGCGCACGACCCACCCAGCGAAGGATCAGGACAGACATGGCCTCCGTGTGCGAGATCTGCGGCAAGAAGCCCTGGTTCGGCAAGCAGCTGAGCCACTCCCACCGCCGGACGAACCGCCGGTGGAACCCCAACATCCAGCGCGTCCGGGCCGTGGTCGGCAAGACCACGAAGCGCCTGGACGTCTGCACCGGCTGCCTCAAGGCCGGCAAGGTGCAGAAGGCCGCCCACTAGGGCACGGCCGACGCACCGGCTCGACGAGGGGGGCACCATGCAGGGAGTGGTCAAGTCGTACGACCCCGGCACCCGCGACGGCGTCGTGGTGCGCGAGGCCGACTTCGCCGAGTTCGACCTGGCCGACGACGCCCTCGAGGGCTCGATCTTTCGCATGCTGCGGCCCGGCCAGCGGGTGCTGTTCGTCCTCGACGACGACGAGCGGGCCACCGGCCTCTCGATCGGCGCCGAGGTCGACATGGGGACGCCCGACATCCACTGAGCCGGGGGCCCGACCGCCGCCCCGGTGTCGCACCAGTCACACCCTGCCATGTCGGCTCGCGACGATTTCGTCGTGTAGCAATGGGAGCCGCATGGGTGCGTCGACCTCCAACCAGGTCCTCCTCGAATGGGTGGACGAGTGGGCAGCGATCCTCGGGCCGGATTCGGTCCAGTGGTGTGACGGCTCCGACGCCGAGTACGAGTCGTTCTGCGCACGGCTGGTCGAGGCCGGCACGTTCCGCCGCCTGAACGACGACTTGCGCCCGAACAGCTTCCTCGCCTTCTCCGACCCCGAGGACGTCGCCCGGGTCGAGGACCGCACCTACATCGCCACCAAGGATCCGCTCGACGCCGGTCCCACCAACAACTGGCGGGAGCCCGACGAACTCAAGGCCGAGATGCTCGAGCGCTACCGGGGCGCCATGGTCGGCCGCACCCTGTACGTGGTGCCGTTCAGCATGGGTCCGCTGGGCTCCCCCATCGCCCACATCGGCGTACAGCTCACCGACTCGCCCTACGTCGTGGTCGGGATGCGGACCATGACCCGGATGGGCGGCGCCGTGCTCGACCTCCTCGGCGAGGGCGACTTCGTGCCGTGCGTGCACTCGGTGGGCGCCCCGCTGGTCGACGGCGCCGAGGACGTTCCGTGGCCCTGCAACCCGGACCACAAGTACATCGCCCACTTCCCCGAGACCCGGGAGATCTGGTCGTACGGCTCCGGATACGGCGGCAACGCCCTGCTGGGCAAGAAGTGCTTCGCCCTCCGGATCGCCTCGACGATGGCCCGGGACGGCGGCTGGCTGGCCGAGCACATGCTGGTGCTGGCGGTCACCTCGCCGGAGGGCGAGCGCCGGTACGTCGCCGCCGCCTTCCCGTCGGCCTGCGGCAAGACCAACATGGCGATGATGGTGCCGACGCTGCCGGGCTGGACCGTCGAGACGATCGGCGATGACATCGCCTGGATGAAGTTCGGTGACGACGGTCGTCTCTACGCCATCAACCCGGAGGCCGGCTTCTTCGGCGTGGCACCGGGCACCTCGGAAGCCACCAACCACAACGCCATGGCGACGATGCGGGCCAACGCCGTCTTCACCAACGTGGCGCTCACCGAGGACGGCGACGTCTGGTGGGAGGGCATGACCGACGAGCCACCGGCCAACCTCACCGACTGGCGGGGGGAACCGTGGGACGCCGACGGCGACGCACCGGCGGCGCATCCGAACGCCCGCTTCACGGTGCCGGCGTCACAGTGCCCGTCGATCGCCCACGAGTGGGCGGACCCGGCCGGCGTGCCGATCTCGGCGATCCTGTTCGGCGGCCGCCGGGCCACCAACGTGCCACTGGTGACCGAGGCCCGCGACTGGGCACACGGCGTCTTCCTCGGGTCGATCATGAGCTCCGAGAAGACGGCGGCCGCAACCGGCCAGACCGGCGTCGTCCGGTTCGACCCGTTCGCCATGCTGCCCTTCACCGGCTACAACGTCGGCGACTACTTCGCCCACTGGCTGGAGGTCGGCGAGCGGGCCGACGCCGACAAGCTCCCGAGGTTGTTCTGGGTCAACTGGTTCCGCCGCGACGACGACGGCTCGTTCCTGTGGCCCGGCTTCGGCGAGAACTGCCGGGTGCTCGAGTGGGTGCTGGAGCGGGTGGCCGGCGACGGCGCCGCCGCCGAGACCCCGATCGGCCTGGTACCCACGCTCGATGCCATCGACCGCTCGGGCACCGACGTCGACGACGCCGCCATGGCGAAGTTGCTGGACGTCGACCCGTCGGCCTGGGAGGGCGAGCTGGCCGTGATCGAGGAGCACTACGCCGCCGTCGGCGAGCGCCTCCCGACCGAGTTGCGCGACCAGCTCGAGGACCTCCGCACCCGCCTCCACGCCTGAGCGGCCCGCCCCTCGACGGGGGCGACGCCGTCAGCCGAGCACCATCGCCCGGATGCCGAGGCCCATGATCCAGAGGCCCACGCCGCCGTAGAGCAGGTGGACCCGGTCGGCCAGCTGGCGCCGGTAGCCCCACGCCACGCCGGCCGAGAGCAGGGCGGCGGCCCCGTAGAAGAGGTGGAAGGCGTCGACGTCGATCCCCTCGTCCACGGCGACGGCCGCGCCGGCCCAGGCCTGGGCCAGCAGCAGCACCTGCGCGAGTCCGGTGACGAC
>LUME01000616.1_pt1 | contig 22864 bp, 23 predicted proteins | sample 729951 | NCBI WGS metagenome assembly LUME01 (sample SAMN03860271, study PRJNA289734) | marine metagenome | biome: seawater column; feature: ocean; material: water; isolation source: Red Sea water column Station 34 - depth 200m | place: Saudi Arabia: Red Sea | collected 2011-10-15 | depth 200 m | reverse complement strand
GGACTGAGCTATCCCCTCTATGACATCAACGTTGCCGTGTCCAACGCGTTTCCAGTCGTTAAATTTTCTCGAATAGTCTGCTAGTTTATAATATCCAGGGCAGAATGTTTGGTGTTTAATGGTAATTTTATTGAGTTCTAAGCCAGACAAAGCAATCATCGGTTTGATTGTTGAACCTGGAGGATAAAGACCTTTGATACTTCGATCGAAGAGTGGTAGTTCTTCGTCTTGTTTGAGTTCTTGGTATCGATCAATTGAAATTCCACCAACAAACCAGTTAGGGTCAAAAGTTGGTGTACTGACAAGGCTCAATATAGAGCCATCATTGACATCGATAAGTGCCAGTGCACCCCGCCTATCACCCAAAAGCGATTCAGCTGCAAACTGTAAATCTAGATCGATATTCAAATAAATATCTTGACCAGGATTTGAAGCCTTGATAATTTTTGAATCTACAACTCGTCCAGCAACATTTCTTTCGATTTGTTTATCACCTGAAAAACCATGTAATATTTTTTCATACTGCTTTTCGATGCCTGTTTTGCCAACAAAAGTAGTGCCTTCATAATTATTTTTATCATAATAATCTTTATCTTCCTTGCTCATAGAGGAGACATAGCCAATCAGGTGAGCGCTTGAAGATTTGTTAGGATATACACGATGGAAATATGGTTCAATTTCTACACCAGGCAACTGATTTTTAACAAGGAAGCTTGCAGCGGTTTCCTCAGAAAGACTATATTTGATTGGAATATTGTGAAATTCTTTGTAACGACTCAAATTTTTATTGAATCTCTCTATGTCATCTTCGTCAATAAGTTCGCTTATTTGAAGTTCAATAAAGATGTCATTAATATTATCAATTTTTTCAGGAGTGATGGTTAACCTATAAGAGAGCTCATTTGTCGCTAAGAATTTGCCATTTCGATCTAAAATATCCCCTCTAATGGGGGGAATTGGAAGAATTTGTAGCTGATTACCTAGAGCCTCTTCTGTGTAGTAATCATGGTTGATGATTTGTAGGTTATAGAGTCTATAGATGAGCAGCAAGGCCATTGCAATCATGAAAACAGAGGCAATAACGATTCTTGATCTGAATACCTTTCTTTCTCTTTCTACAGCTGCTTTTGTGTTGGCAATTTTGTCCATACTGATTGTCTATTTAATGTTTTAGTTTTGCCAAAAATAGACGAACAAGAGGCCAGATAATTGCACCGGTAAAAGGTGAAAGTATTATAAACCAGCTGAAATCAAAACCCTGAATTGCTAAGTGACTCAATATGAGGACGATTAAGTAGATAAGAGAAGCAAAAAAAACATAGACCTGTTGAGTGGTTAAATTTGAAACATAAAATGATTTTTTAACATTAAAAATAAAAGCAGAACTGATCAGCAAAGCCAAAGCATTTTGACCAAGAATGCTGCCTTGTAATATATCAGTCAAGAGTCCGAGTATTAATGCATAGAGGTATAGCGCCTTAGTGTCGCTATATATGATCCAATAAATAAAGAAAATCAGCGTCCAGAAGGGGGATACTATTTCCAATACAGAGGGCAATGAAATTATGCCAACGATCAGCGCAATAATAGCTATTTTGATTAGCAATAAAAGTGGATTATTTTTAGTCATTCTTTTTGTATTGGTTTGAGTATTATCGTTAAAAAAGGTTCATTGGGCGGTTTATCAATTTTGGATACTTCTCCAACAAAATATCCTTGAGGATACGTTGTGCCAATACCACTTGTTACAAAAATGTCACCCAATTTGACATCAGAATCTAACGGTATAAACTCAACAACCATTCCTCTTTCATTGCTTGCTAAGCCCTTGGTGATACCTCTAATGCCGTTTCTAACATTCTTAACGGGCAAGTGTTGAGTGGGGTCAGTTAGAAGTAGTACAGTTGAATAAAGAGGTGTCACTTGAGTAACTTGACCAACAACTCCATCGGAACCGACTACTAACTGTGTATTGCGAACACCATCTTTACTACCCTTGTTAATAATTACCTGTTTTTTTAATCTCGATTGAGAGATTGATTTAATATGTGCTAGAGTTATTTGATGTTCAGGAATTGTGTAAGTGGCATCAAGTAATTGAGTTAATTTTTGATTTTCAAGAACAAGATTGCTGTAGGTTTGAAGTCTGGCTTTGAGTTCAATTAGTTTGCCTTCTAAGTATTCATTTTCACTGACTAGCTGCGCTTTGTCGCTGCCTTGATCGTTTATCCAGTCGACAACATGACCTGGTAAGTCAACAACAAAATATATAGGAGAGAGAAGGCTCAAAGTATAACGCTTAAAACTATCTAGGTACGAAAATCGAGCATCCAATACAATAAGCATTATTGAGATTAGGATTGGTACAATTAGTTTAAAAAGTCGCATTATTTGCAGTTCGACTTATCAATAGTTATTCTGCAGCTAAGAACCCCATGTCGTGTTGGTTAATCATATCCAATGCTATACCACCGCCCCTAGCCACACTAGTTAACGGATCATCGGCGATGCTAACTGGGAGATTGGTTTGATTGTTGATTAGTTTGTCAATGCCTTCTAAAAGTGCTCCGCCACCAGTAATAACCAAGCCATTTTGTGCAATGTCAGAAGAAAGCTCAGGTGGCGTTTGCTCTAAAGCAGTCCTTAAAGAATTAATAATCATTGTAAGGGGCTCACTTAGGGCTTCCAATATTTCACTATTGGTGACCTCAAAGCTTACCGGTAGACCTCTAGCAACATCGCGACCTCGAAATTCAATTTTTTTAACTATTTTTGATTCAAAGGCACTTCCGACCTCTTCCTTGATCTGTTCAGCGGTTGCTTCGCCGATAATGATTCCATGAACTCTCCTAACAAACTTAACGATGGTGTCATCAAAAACATCACCTCCACATCTTATAGAGTCAGAATAAACAATTCCATTCAAAGATAAAATTGCAATTTCCGTAGTTCCTCCTCCAATATCCAGTACCATTGCACCAGAAGCTTCTTCGATTGGCATACCAGCTCCAAGTGCTGCAGCCATAGGCTCTTCAATCAGGTAGACATCTCTCGCTCCAGCACCAACAGCGCTTTCTTTGATGGCTCGTCTCTCAACTTGGGTGGCACCACAGGGAACACAAATAAGAACTTTTGGACTTGGTGAGAAAAAACCTGATTTAAGGACCTTTTTCATAAAGAATTGCAGCATTTTTTCAGTAACCTTAAAGTCTGCGATGACACCATCCTTCATAGGTCTGATCGCCTCTATAGCCCCAGGAGTCCTTCCAAGCATATTTTTTGCTTCTTGGCCAACCGCAATAACAGTTGACTCCGAGACTCCTTTTTCATTTCGGAGTGCAACAACTGAAGGTTCATTTAAGACCACTTTACCATCCATATAGATGAGTGTGTTGGCGGTTCCTAGGTCGATGGAAAGATTTTGACCTTTAAAAAAATTAAACATAAGAAATTCCTAGCTAGATTCTGATTAAAATGGTTAGAAGATATAATATAACCTGCTTGGATTCATTAAACAATACCCATAGCTAAATAAATATGAAAATATTACAAGAACATTTCATAGAAAGTATTTATTCTTCGTTGCAATATATTTCATATTATCATGCACCTGATTTTATCAAAGCTATGGTTTTGGCATATAAAAAAGAGGTTAATAAAAGCGCTAAAAATGCAATAGCACAAATCCTAATCAATTCAAAAATGTGTGCACTAGGCAAGCGTCCACTTTGTCAAGACACCGGAATCGTTAATGTGTTTATCGAAGTGGGTATGGAGATTCAATGGGACGTTGACCTTTCTTTAGAAGAGATGGTCAACGAAGGTGTTCGAAGGGCCTACAATGATCCAGACAATAGACTAAGAGCATCGATAGTCAATGATCCTTTGTTTACCAGAAAAAATACGAAAGACAACACTCCAGCAGTTATTCATACAAAGCTTGTACCAGGCGCTAAGTTAGATATTGTTGTTGCCGCAAAAGGCTGTGGTTCTGAAAATAAAGCTAAATTCGCTGTCCTTAATCCTGATGATAATTTAACAGACTGGGTGATGAGAACAATACCAACGATGGGAGCTGGTTGGTGTCCCCCTGGTATTATCGGTATCGGAGTTGGTGGAACCGCAGAAAAGGCAATGCTAATGGCAAAATCTTCTTTGATGGAGCCGATAGATATCAATGAAATACAAGAAAAAAACCAGCATAATGAAATTGAATCACTCAGAATTGACTTATATAAGAGAATTAATGAGCTCGGCATCGGCGCGCAAGGTTTGGGTGGTCTGACAACTGTTCTTGATGTGAAGGTTCGTGATTACCCAACCCATGCAGCTTCGCAACCAGTTGCTATGATTCCAAATTGTGCTGCAACGAGGCATGTTCATTTCACTCTTGATGGTTCAGGCGTAGCTGAATTGCCTGAGGTGGATATTGATCTCTATCCGGATTTGGAGATGGATGTTTCGCAATACACAAAAGTTGATTTAGATAATTTGACTCGTGATCAAATGCAGAAATGGAATATTGGCGCCCTTATTACTGGTAGGGATGCAGCCCATAAACGCTTAAATGCAATGATTGAGAATGGTGAAGGTCTACCAAAAGGTGTTAATTTTAATAATAAATTTATTTACTATGTAGGCCCAGTAGATCCAGTTGGAGATGAGGTCATTGGCCCGGCTGGACCGACTACTGCGACTCGGCTAGACAAATTTACTGACATGATGTTAGAAAATACAGGGATTCTCGGCATGATTGGTAAAGCTGAAAGAGGCGAGTCCGCAATAAAGAGCATCAAAAAACATAAGGCTAGTTACTTGATTGCGGTTGGTGGGGCCGCGTTTTTGATCTCCAAATCCATTAAAAAAGCTAAAATCGTTGCCTTTGAAGATATCGGTATGGAAGCGATTTACGAGCTTGAAGTTAAAGATATGCCGGTCACTGTAGCAGTTGACACTGAAGGCCATAATATTCACAAGGTTTTAGATAACATTCCTCTTACAGAGTCCAATTAGCCGAAGTTTACTGAGAATACAAGCACTTCGTTTAAATTCATCAATCCTAGCGTATAATTTTCCTTTGAAGTTGGTCGGATAGTCGCTGAATGTAGATGCATTAAGAGGAAAGTCCGGGCTCCATAGAGTGAAGTGCTAGTTAACGGCTAGGCGCAGTGATGCGACGGAAAGTGCAACAGAAAGAATACCGCCTATCTGATAGGTAAGGGTGAAATGGTGCGGTAAGAGCGTACCGCACACTTAGCAATAAGTGTGGCAAGGCAAACCCCACTTGGAGCAAGCTCAAATAGGAAGGCATTGGTGTGACTCGCGCTGTCTTCGGGTAGAGTGCTAAAGATAGTTGGTGACAATTATCTTAGATGAATGACTATCTTGACTTCGGTCAAACAGAACCCGGCTTATAGACCAACTTCATACTTTCTTTAATATCGGATGATCTCTAGGTTATACTTTGGTCCTTATTGGATTCTAAGGGATGAAATGAGTTATTTTTATTTAGCATTGGCAATTTTAGCTGAAGTAGCTGGTACAAGTCTTCTTAAAGTCACAGAAGAGTTTACAAAACTAATACCCACAACTTTTCTTGTAATTTTCTATCTAATTTCATTCTGGCTAATGACACTTGCTTTAAGAGATTTGCCTCTAGGTGTAGTAATTATTTCAGGCGTTGTTGTTATGCACTTATTTTCTAAATCCATTCAACACTGAATATTTTTTATGACGATTGATTCAACTAAATATCGAATCCCAAATAATTTATCTTACAACGTTACCAGACCTTGTGTTGGTTTGATTGTACTCAACACTGATTTCACTTTTGAACGTGATTTTGTGCGTCTTTACAATGAACGTCAGCCAGAATTTGACTTTTATTTCAATAGAATTCATTTTGCTAACCCGATGACGCCGGATTCCTTAGCAGCAATTGAAGGTGATTTGACTGAAGTTTCCAATGAAATACTGCCTGGTTATGATCTTGATCTAGTTGTTTTTAATTGCACTTCTTCTTCTTCCATTTTAGGAGATGATGCTGTCAAGTTAGCTATCCAAAAGAGCAAGCCAAGCGCAAAAGTTCTCACTACATCTCAGGCTGTGGTTGGAGATATTATGCTTAAAGGTATTAATAGGATTAGTGTATTAACACCTTACAATAATGATGTTTCAACCCGTATTGAAATTCTATCTGCAATGCATATGGATATGGATGACGATAGAGATGTTGCTATGGTAATCCCTGGTGATATTATTGCTGCTGCAAAGTTAGCCATTGATGATAGAGCAGATGCTTTGTTTATTTCCTGCACAGCGTTAAGATCTACAGAAATTATTCCTGAAATTGAAAGAGCTATTGGGAAGCCGGTCTTTACGTCCAATCAATCCACTTTTGAACAAATCTTACATATACTAACAAAAAGAAATAAATAGAGGTTTAACGGAATATATTAGTATATATTTTATTGTTTTTTCTGAAAAATTCGTATTTTATCATTTTTTATGAGATAATCTTCTCATGTATAAACTTGATGAAAGAGACATTCAAATACTTTCTATCCTCCAAGAAGAGGGCAGAATCACAAAAACTGCTCTAGCGGATAGACTGAACTTATCACTTACGCCTTCTTGGGACAGACTCCAAAGATTAGAAGAAGAAGGCATTATTGAGAGTTACGGTGCAAGATTATCTTCAACATTTCTAAAAAATTTTCATCTAGTGATTACTGAGGTTGAATTAGAAAGTCACAAAGAGGGACAATTTGCTCGTTTTGAAGATGCCATCATGGATTTTGATGAAGTGCTTTCATGTTGGTCAGTGGGTGGAGGTCTAGATTATATTTTGAAAATCCTTGTCAAAGATGTTTCAGACTATCAGGATTTTTTAAAAAGGGTTTTGAAGGCCGATATTGGACTTAGACGCTATTTTAGTTATGCAGTCCTTGACAGAATTAAAGATACAGAAGTAGTAACGGATAGTTTAATTCGTAAATCTGGAGTCGTTAAATAGATTTCTTGTCATACTGTATTTTGTTTCGAGTATTCAACTAACAACCTCCGCAATCACATTAAGATTGTCACCAATATTGATTATTGATGGTGCATGTTTGATGATTACCATTCCCTCTCTTTTAGAATGGTATTCATGTGGTTTTGTCGCCGTTCTGTCGATGTTATGGATTTTTGCAAGCAAGTCGCCTTCATTGACTATGTCACCTAAAGAAACAAGGGGTTCTACTAGACCTCGATGCTCGCAACAGACAAATGATCGTTCATCTGGCATATTTAATGACACAGTTGGTTTTGGGGAAGGATTAAGTTTTCCCTTTATGATGCCTGCATGAACAAGAAAATTGTTAACCCCTCGTTTTGCTATTTCTACGGTTATAGGTGAGCTTGTTCCACCTCCACCAAGCTCTGTTGTAACGAATATTTTACCCATCGATTCAACTTGAGAGTCGTACATACCTCCAGAGTCAAGTTCTAGCATTTTCAATAGATACGGTGCGCCAAATGCCTTGGCAGCAGATTCACAGGCTTTTTCTTGGTGCTTGTCCTCCAAAACATGGGACGCTGCAAAGGGGAGGCAATCTAGCGTTTTTCCACCAGAATGGATATCTAATACATATTCTGACATTGGTAATAGAGTTCGAGAAAAATAGTCGGCAATAATTTGTGTTACTGTGCCATCCGGTTTTCCGGGGAATGTGCGATTTAAATTAATATTGTCGATTGGAGAAACCCGGTCACCAGATTGAAATGCAGGGTAATTCATTGCAGGAACAATAATTACACGACCCTGAATGTCATCGATGTTTGCACGAGCAGTTAAATCAAATAAAGCGATTGGACCTTCGTATTCATCCCCATGGTTGGCTCCTGTTAGTATGGCTGAAGATCCTTCACCATTTTTGAATTGAGTAATCGGAATCATCACTGCACCCCAGGCAGATTTATTACTTGAGTATGGAACCTTCAAAAAGCCGTGCTGAATGCCATCCTTATCAAAGTTTATTGAAGTGCTAATTGGGTTATCTTTCATAATAATTAATGTTTAATTAATAATTGTCTAGGAACCTTAGACAAGCATTCTCCACCATTCTCTCCAACCCGGATACTTTCTGTCATTTCAAACCCCCAGTCATCAAACCAGATAGCTGGCATAAAATGAAATGTCATATTTTCCTTGAGAATGGTTTGATCAGTTCCACGAAGACTCATTGTACGCTCACCCCAGTCGGGCGGGTAGCTGAGTCCAATGGGATAGCCACAGCGGTTATTTTTTTCATAACCGTATTTTTTCAGAGTCGCTGTAAAGTTATCGGATATTTCAGCACACGTATTGCCGGGTTTAAACATCGAAACAGCATTTTCGATGCATTCAGCAATTACCTTTTCAATATCTAAATATTGTTGCGGAGGGCTACCCAAAAATAAAGTCCTTGAACAAGGGCAATGATATCTGGCATAAGCCCCAGCCAATTCCAAAAACATGCCTTCATTGTTATTCAATTGTTGATCATTCCAGGTCATGTGACAAGCTGCCGCTTCATCACCAGCACCAATGAGAGGTACGAACGAAGTGTAGTCGCCATAATGGCCTTGGTGTCCTTGGACGCCTGCATGCATTATTTCAGCAACCAAATCATTTTTTCTCATCCCAGGTTTAGCGACTTTCATGACTCGCTCATAGATTCCCTCTACGACTTTTCCTGCACGCTTCATATAGGTAATTTCAGTATCTGACTTGACAGCTCTTTGCCAGTTCACTAAACCAGTTTGATCACTAAAAATTGCCTCCGGAAGGCTGTTGTATAAAGATTCAGCAGCCCGCGCCGAAAAATAATAATTATCTTTTTCTAAGCCAATTCTTTTTTTGTTTAATCCCTTGTCTTTTAATATAGTTGCTAGAAACTCCATTGGGTGACGCTCAGTACTCATCACGTAATCGTCTGGATAGGGAAGGATGTCATCTAGGTTGAGGTCTGTAGTTAGTTCGGCACCTTTAGCATCAATGCCTCTGCCATACCAAAAAAGTAGACCATCAGAACTAATTATGACACACTGATGCACATAGAACGACCAACCATCGTAACCGGTTAGCCAGCACATATTGGCGGGATCATAAACAATCAAAAGGTCGACACCTTCAGACTCCATAGCGACTCTAGTTTTTCTTTGTCTTTCTAGGTATTCAGACTTGTCAAACCTTCTCCTGCTCTGTTTCATAGTTATTAATTTGAATTCAAAAAAGAGAAACTCATTATGTCTCAACTTCTTAACTTATGCAACCAAAAAAAAATATTAAAATTATTTTTTTTTACTCTTTATCACTGTAATATTGCGCCTGTTAATTGTTTATAAAAAACTGCTAAAAAAGAATGTTTTGGAAGAAATCTCATTCAGTGACCTCAAAACATGAAGGTTCTGAAATCATTAAATCGAACGCTATACTTATTGCTTGCATTAGTATTTTTGCGCTAGGATTTCCTGCAGCAGAATTTTTGTTGGATGACTGGGATATTCTGACAATTATAACGGTTAGAAATTTATTTGCATTTGCCTTATTATTTTTTATTTGGATTGCTCTTGAAGGAGCTAGTAACGTTAAAGACGCTAATTGGATTAAAGGAATCTGGATTGGTGGAATAGGTTTTGGGATGGGCTCTTTTTTGTTACTTTATCTGCAATCAGTAACAACACCTGTAATTGCTGCACTTTCTACTGCTACGATGCCATTGGCGGCAGTTACTTTGGAGGTCATCCTTGATGGAAGGAGAATTAGTCGATGGTTTTTGATAGGAATTATTTTAGTGTTATTTGGGGGTTTTGTTGCAACGGGTGCAACTCTTGATAATGTTAATTTTGGATTTCGTTTGGGAGCATTACTTTTGTTTATACCTGCAGCAATATTTGCTTGGGGGTCGCGTGCAACAGTAAAAAATCTTCCAGGAATGACTTCTCTTGGACAAACCACTATAACAACTTTTGGGATGGTAGTCTTTAGTCTTGTTTTATATGTTATTTGTGATTTATTTTTTCAATTCATTGGGCCATATCCTGAAATTACAATAAGACATTTTTGGCTATTACTTATCTATGCTTGGTTTGGATTCGCAATATCACAAATTTTTTGGATAAGAGGTGTAAAAGGGCTTGGAATTGGTATAGCTTCATTTCATTTAAATGCCTTACCATTTTATGTAATGTTTTTTCTTTTTTTACTGGGTGAGAGTTGGAACTGGCAGCAAGCAATTGGTGCAGTAATAGTAACTACAGGAGTAATACTCTCGCAAATTCATTCCTCAAAATAAGGCGTAAACTATTTCCATTAATCCTTGTTCAAAAACATGTCCATGAACTCGTTAACAGGTATTTGTTCAATTTTCTCTTTATCAAGACATAATGAGTAAATCCTGTCACTATGCTCTTTAGAATAAGTAATTTCTAGACTATTAAGAAATTTTCTCTCAAGTAATGGAATGCCTTCGTGGCGACGTTGGCGATGTCCAAGAGGATATTCAACTTCTATTTTGTCTGTTTGACTCCCGTCCTTAAAGAAGACTTGTAATGCATTGGCAATTGATCTCTTATCATCTGCTAGATAGTCTTTTGAGTATCTTTTATCTTCCTTCAAAACCATTTTATTGCGAAGATCATCAATCAATGGATTCTTTTTGTGAAAAGTATCTTCATAAAACTCAGCAACTAAATCGCCTTTAATCATTGCAACAGCAATCATATATTGCATGCAATGGTCTCGGTCAGCGGGATTATCCAAAGTACCTGTCTTATCAATAATTCTGAGTGCAGATTCATGAGTTGTAATTTCAATTTTTTCAATTTCGTTTAACTTTTCTTTAATCTGGGGATAAAGTAATAATGCACACTCTACTGCAGTTTGGGCATGGAATTCAGCTGGGTAAGATATCTTAAAAAGAATGTTCTCCATCACGTAAGAGCCATAGTTCTTAGAAAAACTAAACTCTTTGCCCTTAAAGCTTACATCGTAAAAACCCCACTCTGGTGTAGTCAAAACAGAAGGCATACCCATCTCACCATCCATTGTCATCATTGCTAAGCGAACTGCACGAGATGTTGCATCTCCAGCAGCCCATGATTTTCTTGAACCGGCGTTAGGCGCATGTCTATAGGTTCGAAGTGAAGAACCGTCAACCCAAGCTTGCGATAAAGCAGCAATAATTTGATCTCTGTTACCACCCAGCATGTGTGTTGCAACAGCTGTGCTTGCTACCCTGACAAGTAAAACATGGTCAAGACCTACCTTATTAAAACTGTTCTCGAGTGCAAGAATGCCTTGAATTTCATGAGCTTTAATCATGTACTCAAGCACATCTTTTATACGTAATGGTGATTTGTGATTCGCAATATTAACTCGTGAAATATAATCACTAAGAGCCATAATTGCGCCTAAATTATCTGAGGGATGACCCCACTCTTCAGCTAGCCAGGTATCGTTAAAATCTAACCAGCGCACAATTGTACCAATATCCCAAGCTGCCTTTACAGGATCAAGCTCAAAAGACCTTCCAAAAACTCTAGCACCGTTTTCTACCATTGTTCCTGGAACTATTGGACCCAAATGTCTAGTGCAATTCGGATATTCTAAAGCCAACAGGCCGCAACCAATAGTATCCATTAAACAATTTCTAGCAGTGTTTAGGGCTTCCTCAGATACTACTTTGTAATCAATCACGTAATCTGCGATATCTTGCAGAACCTGATCTGCTGTCATTCTGTCAGCTTTCATTTTTCTAATCTCTTGCCTCTATGGGACTGACTTTTTTCAGACTTGGACCTATATAATCGGCATTTGGTCTTATTAATCGATTGTTATGTCTCTGCTCAAAAATATGGGCACACCAACCAGTCACCCTTGAAAGAACAAATATTGGGGTAAATAGTTTGGTCGGTATTTTCATAAATTCATATGTTGAAGCGTGATAAAAATCAGCATTTGCGAATAGATTTTTCTCTCTTCTCATAACAGCTTCAACTCTTTCTGATACAGCATATAAATGCTTGTCGTTTACTTCTAAGGATAATTTTTTTGACCACTGCTTTACAACCTCATTGCGCGGGTCAGATTCTGTATACACAGCATGTCCAAAGCCCATCACAAGTTGCTTTTGTGCAAGCATTTGAAGTAATTCTTCCTCCGCAACATCAGGGTCATTCCATTGAGAAAGCATAGCACTAGCAGCTTCATTAGCTCCTCCATGCAGTGGACCACGCAAAGTCCCAATCGCACTTGTCACCGCGGAATGGATATCCGAAAGTGTCGATGCACAAACTCTTGCAGCAAAAGTGGAGGCGTTGAATTCATGTTCAGCATAAAAAGGTGTAAAAAATGTCCTCCTATAGTATCGTCATTTGTCTCTGTATCAATTCTTTTTCCATGGTGAGAAAACTGATACCAATAGTTAAGTATCGATGGAAATGCACTCAGCATGCGATCAGCATGATCAGTTTGGTTTAAAAAGCTCTCCTCTTTCTCTAAATTACCAAGAACTGAACAGCCTGTCCTTAAAACATCCATAGGATGAGCGGTTTTAGGGATACCTTCCAAAGTATTTCTTAGTTCAGGTTGTAAACCTCTTAAAGATTTGAGTTTTTCTATATATTCTTTTAATTCTCGGGAATTAGGAAGTTTCTCATGCAATAGAAGAAAGGCGACCTCTTCGAATGTTGCATTTTCAGCCAAATCTACTACATCATAACCACGATAAGTAAGACCGGAACCACTTACTCCAACTGTACATATTGATGTCTCACCAGCGCTCTGACCTCTAAGACCAGCACCACCCATTTTTTTTTCACTCACTACTTATTCTCCTTGTTAATTAACTCATCTAATTGCATCTCATATTGATGATAGTTTAGAAAATCATACAACTCTTCCCTTGTTTGCATGCTTTCTAGTACATTGTTTTGATGACCATCTTCTAAGATATGTTGATATACATTAAGAGCTGCCTTGCTCATTGCCCTAAAAGCACTTAGTGGATAAAGAATCATATCCACGCTGGCCTCAGAAAGCTCCTCTTTACTAAACAATGGTGTTTGACCAAATTCGGTTATATTTGCAAGAATAGGAACACTGAGGGAATCAGAAAACTCTCTGTATTGCTCAATAGTATTGAGCGCCTCAGGAAATATCATATCGGCACCAGCCTCTACAAATGCTGTCGCTTTATCTACAGCAGACCGTATACCTTCTAAAGCCAAAGCGTCTGTTCTAGCCATAATTACAAAATTAGGATCAGTTTTAGCGTCAACTGCGGCTTTGATTCGGTCGAGCATTTCATTGGTACTAACTATTGCCTTGTTTGGCCGATGTCCACAGCGCTTTTGAGACACCTGATCTTCAATATGGATGGCAGCTACACCACTATTTGTCATATCTCGAACACAACGAGCAATATTAAGTGCTCCACCCCAGCCAGTATCAACATCTACTAATAATGGCAATGAAGTTGCTTGGGTGATTCGTTTAGCATCTTCGAGGACATCTGAAAGGGTAGTAATACCAAGATCAGGAACTCCAAGTGAGGAAGCTGCAACTCCACCACCTGACAAGTAGATTGATTGATGACCGACTTTTTCGGCCATAATAGCACTATAGGCATTGACAGTACCTACAATTTGTAATGGCTTACTTTCAGCGACTAACTTTCTGAATTTCTTACCACTGCTCTCCATCTTAAATACTTCCTTACCTTATTTGTTTACTTACTGCTTTATTAAGGATTTAAGCCAACACTGCGTAAAACTAGATCTATAACTTGTTGTTTCTTTTCTTCAAACTCACTCTCTGTTAGTTTTTTGCCATTATTTAAAATCATCACCTGATAGTCAAAATCAGCATAATGTTGTGTTGTAGCCCAAATCATATATAACAAGGTATGGGCATCACCCACATTAACAATTTTCTTTAGTTCAATCCATGTATTTATTGAATTAACACAAGTATCAACCCATTTTTTCAACCTTGAAGATAGTATTTCTTCCATTACTGGGGCGCCACTGATAATTTCATTTGCCCACACTTTTGAGCCAAATGGTCTTGTACGCGACAAATCCATTTTTGCGCCAACATAATATCTAATTGCTTCCCGCGGTTCATCAAATGTATCAAATGTGTCAGCGGCCTTCATCCAATCAACCAATATACTTTCCAAGACATATCTATACAGATTTAATTTAGTATGAAAATAATAATGAATGTTGGATTTTGGGAGTTTTGCCATATCTGCAATTTGTTTGGTAGTCGCACCTTTAAGACCATGCTTAGCAAATACTTTTTCTGCTGCAATTAAAATAATAAGTTCGTTTTCTTCACGAATTTTTTCTTTACTTCGGGAGCTATTTCTGGCTTTTGCTGCAACCATTACATTACCCATTCTATTTCTCCATTATTTTTTCATGAAGCCTTCAATGGATTATTTGGGTGGGTTGTCCAATCAGATACTTTTGTTGAAATTGCCTTGCCAGTTCTAGGATCAGTGCCGGTTGTCATGGCGACCATTGAGATACAATCTACCACAGGGCAAACGCTTACACAAAGATTGCATCCAACACATTCATCGTCGATAACAGTAAATACTCTATCACCGCCATTGTTTGAATATTCAATTGCTTGATGTGAAGTATCTTCACATACAATATGGCAACGCCCACACTTTATACATTTATCTTGGTCAATGACAGCTTTGTCAATGTGATTTAAATTCAAATATTTCCAATCAGTAACTGATGGCACTGCTTTACCTACAAGCTCTTGCACTGAATTCATGCCTTTTTCGTCCAAAAAGTTACTCAATCCAGTTTTCAGATCTTCTATAATCTTAAAACCATAAACCATTGCAGCTGTACACACCTGAACATTACTTGCGCCTAGGGCAATAAAATCAACTGCGTCTTTCCAAGTTGTTACTCCTCCAATCCCTGAAATTGGCAAACTTTTTGTTTTTTCATTGCGCGCTATTTCTGCCACCATGTGCAATGCAATTGGTTTTACCGCCTCGCCACAATAACCACCATGTGAACCCATATCCCCAGTAGTTGGAAACATAGTCAAATTGTCATAATCAACTCTCATAATTGAATTAATAGTATTGATTAATGACACGGCATCTGCACCACCTTCAAGGCACGCTTCAGCCGGATAAAGCACATCAGTTATATTCGGTGTAAGCTTTACAATTACTGGTGTCGTAGCATATTTTTTACACCACTCTGTTGCTTGCTTTATATATTCTGGAACCTGTCCAACTGCTGCCCCCATGCCGCGTTCAGACATACCATGTGGACAACCAAAATTTAATTCAAAACCATCTACGCCTGCATCCTCAATTATGGGGATAAGCTTTGCCCAAGATGCCTCATTCATCGGAAACATAACAGATGCAACCAGAGCTCTATCTGGCCAGTCTTTTTTAACTTGACGCATTTCCTCAAGGTTAACTTGAAATGGTCGATCAGTAATTAACTCAATATTATTAAAACCAATAACACGACGATCATTACTCATCATGGAACTATATCTAGGGCCATTCACATTCACTATATGTGGATCCTCACCCAAAGTTTTCCATGAAACTCCACCCCAACCAGCTTCAAAAGCACGATTTACATTATATGCCTTATCTGCAGGTGGTCCTGAGGCCAACCAAAAAGGATTAGGTGACTTAATTCCCAAAAAATCACTAGATAAATCTGCCATATTATGCTCCTTGTAACGTTTCGTTAATTGAAATTGCAGCCAGTTTGCCATCTTGAACTGCTGATACTGTTAAGTTGTTGCCATCAAGTACGCAATCTCCACCCGCCCAAACTTTAGCCAATGAAGTTTTACGATGCTCATCTACAACTATCCGTCCTTTTTTTAGTTGTAAGCTATTATTTTCAATCAAACCTTCAGTAACTAATTTTTGCCCAATTGCCTTAAAAATAACATCGGCTTTTATTGTAATTTTTTCCCCGCTTGCCATTAAACTACCATCATTTTGTGATTGCATAATATCAAACTCCATTGCAGTGACATTGCTATCAGAAGATAAGAGACGTTTTGGTGACAGATTGTATTGCATTTGCACGTCATGCTTTTTTGCCAAAGCTTGCTCATATTCACTAGCCGCCATCTTATCTTTACCGCGCCTATAAGCAATGGTTACTTGCTCTGCACCTAATAATTTGCTTTGAACGGCAATATCTATTGCTGTCATGCCACCCCCTATAACTACAATATTTTTTCCAACCATCAGTTCTTCTTTATTGCTGGCTTGTCGCAAATTTGCAATATATTCAACCGCATCTATAACGCCTGAAATATTTTCGTTGTCAAGATTCAATTGGTTTACCGTACCTAGACCACATCCTAAAAAAACTGCATCATATTGTTGTTGCAAGTCCTTAAGATTAATTTGTTTACCTAGCTGCATTCCTGTTTTGATAGTAATACCACCTATATCTAGAATATAAGAAAGCTCTTGCTGAGCAAAATCATTGATAGTTTTATAAGCTGCAATACCATACTCATTTAAACCACCTAATTTTTCCTTTGCCTCATAGACTGTTATTTTGTGTCCAAAAACTGCCAAACGATGTGCGCAAGATATTCCAGCAGGGCCTGCTCCAACAACAGCAATAGACTTTCCTGTATCTTCTTCTCTTGAAAATAACTGTACGCCATTATTTAATACTGAATCGGTTGCATAGCGTTGTAATAATCCAATTTCAACCGGTTTTTCTTCATGATCATTACGCACACATGCCTGTTGGCACAACACTTCAGTAGGACAATCCCGGGCACACATGCCGCCAAAAATATTTTCACTTAAGATTTTATCTGCAGCGCCTGTTAAATTATCACTCTGAATACTTTGAATAAAACCTGGAACATCAATATCTGATGGACAGGCTTTAGTACATGGAGCGTCATAACAAAAATAACAACGATCAGCCTCAATTAGTGCCTCTATTGCAGATAGTGGTGGATGGAGATCTTTAAAATTATCTTCGATCTCTTGTTTGCCAAGACGATGCGATTTAATGCTTATTTCCTCATTTGTTAATTTTTTATCATTCATATATTACTCCGAAAAAACATTTGACCATTTAGTCAGGTTATCAATACAAAGCCACAATATAAAATAAATTACCTCATTAACGATTCACAGATTTAGGTTTTTTTATCTCCGCTTGACGATCTAGACCTTGATAGAATGATGCATAGGGAGGTCTTTCAATATATTTACCGGCACCACGTTCAACTTTTAACTCTCCGTTAGCATATACTACTTTTGCTGCACTTATGGTGTGTGAAGCGCAGCCTTTGACCTTCATGCCTTCAAAAATATTAAAATCAACATTTTGATGGTGTGTTTTAGCAGAAATTGTCTTAGTTGCTTCTGGATTCCAGACAACAATATCAGCGTCTGCCCCGATAGATATACTGCCTTTACGTGGATAGATATTGAATATTTGCGCAGCATTCGTAGAGGTTAGCTTAACAAACTCGTTCATATTTAAAAGTCCAGTATTTACTCCATGATGCCATAATACTTCCATACGATTTTCTATGCCTGCAGTACCGTTCGGAGTTAAACGAAAATCATCTTTACCGGCCGCTTTTTGATCAGCACAAAAACAGCAATGGTCAGTAGCTGTGGTTTGTAAATTACCAGAGAGAAGACCTTTTGCCCAGCCAAAACTTCACCAAATACTTTTTGACCTGAATTTCGTGCCCTGGTAATAGCATCTAAAGACTGTTTTGTGGATACATGAACAACATATAATGGCACTCCAAATACGTCAGCAATAGTAATAGCACGATTCGCAGCCTCGCCTTCAACTTCCGGTGGACGCGACAATGGATGGCCTTCTGGTCCAGTTATACCCATATCAAAAATTTTATTTTGTAACTGCCAAACCATTTCGCCATTTTCAGCATGAACTGTTACCATTGCGCCTAATTCTAAAGCTCTGCTGAAACTATTGACTAGTATTTCATCGGTAGCCATTATTGCACCTTTATAAGCCATAAAGTGCTTAAAACTGTTGACACCATATTTTTCTACTAAGGTTTTCATGTCAGCATGCACAGTTTCATCCCACCAGGTGATGGCAACATGAAAACTGTAGTCAGCCACTGCTTTTTGCGACCACTCACGCCACTGTTGATAAGCCTCCATAATATTCTGTTGAGGCGCAGGAATAACAAAATCAATAATCATTGTTGTACCACCTGCAAGCCCTGCAGCCGTGCCAGTATAAAAATCTTCACTGGCAACTGTTCCCATAAACGGTAACTGCATATGAGTATGAGGGTCGATACCACCGGGCATAACGTATTGCCCGGCGGCATCTATGATCTCAGCGCCACTTGGCGCTGAGATATTACTGCCAATTTCCTGTATTTTGCCGTCTGCACATAGTACATCGGCTTGAAAAGATTGATCAGCATTAACAATTGTTCCATTTTTAATTAGTACAGACATAGTATTACTCCTACAAGAAATTAGATTTTAAAAAATTATGAACCAAATGCAGCATCCCAGACCTTATGAGTCCAAGCTCCTACTGGTTCTTTGTTGATCACTGGATCAGAATCACTACCTAGTAAAGTATCAACAGTACGTTGGTAGTCGTCAACATTTAACTTACCACCATTTGCGGTTAGTTTGTTGATCTCACCCATCATGCGACGCTGATGTTTTTCAGTTTGGGCGCCAGTCATATCATACTCAAGCACAATATCGGCAGCGGCATCAGAATTACTTGTAGCCCATTCCCAACCTTTCATACTTGCACGAAGGAAACGTGCTGCTTTATCAACAAAAGCAGGGTCACTTAAATTTTCTTCGAGTACATATAAACCATCTTCAAGTGTTGAAACACCTTGGTCTTCATATGAGAAAACTACTAGCTCATCGGCTGAAAGTCCGCCATCAATAACTTGCCAATATTCATTGTAAGTCATTGTTGACACGCAATCTGCTTGCTTTTGAAGAATAGGCTCTATCCCCCAGCCTTGCTTCAATACTGTCACTCCACCTGCGCTTCCATCAGTTGCCATATTAAGCTTACTCATCCAGCTCAGGAATGGATACTCGTTACCGTAGAACCAAACTCCTAGAGTCTTGTCTGAGAAGTCAGAAGGCGAACTTATGCCCGAATCTTTACGGCATGTTAACATCATGCCAGAACGCTTAAATGGCTGAGCAATGTTTACTAGATTAAGCCCTTTTTCTCTAGAGGCCAAAGCTGCTGGCATCCACTCAATTAGAATATCAGCACCACCGCCTGCGATAACTTGAGGGGGCGCTATATCTGGTCCACCTGACTTAATTGTTACATCTAGTCCTTCATCGTCATAGTAACCTTTTTCCAATGCAACATAATAGCCTGCAAACTGAGCCTGAGTTACCCACTTCGTCTGAAGGGTAAATTTATCACCTGCATGCGTATTAAAGCTCAAAGCTAGAAGCATAGTAGAGCAAATTGCAGCTAATATCGTTTTACTATTAAATATTTTCATCATTTCTCCTTTCTTTTAAAAATAATAGTACTCACTCTTGATTAACTTTTTCGCATCGATGGATGCCAGAAAGTTAATTTTCTCTCTAAAAGAGCAAATACTCCATAAAACATCGAGCCCGTTAGAGCAGCAACCGCAATTGTTGCCCATACAATATCGATATTCATTCGGCCAACCTCTGCCGAAATTCTAAATCCCATTCCTACAATGGGTGTTCCAAAAAATTCTGCCACTATAGCTCCAATCATAGCTAAAGTTGAGTTAATTTTCAATGCATTAAGAATAAATGGCATTGCATTTGGCAGTCGCAAACTAAAAAGTTCTCGCCAGTAACTTGAAGCATAAGTGTGTAATAAATCTCGATCAATCCTATCAGTCTCGTTAAGACCTCCTAAGGTATTTACCATCATTGGGAAAAAAGTCATTACGGCAACGACAGCTGCTTTGGACTGCCAATCAAATCCAAACCACATGATCATAATTGGCGCCATACCAATAATTGGTATGGCGCTAAAGAAGTTTCCAATTGGAATTAATCCACGCCTTAAAAATGGAATTTTATCTGCTGCAATTGCAACGAGAAATCCTGCACCACTTCCCATAATAAAGCCAGGAATTGCTGAACGAACAAAAGTTTGATAAAAATCAGCAAATAAAGTAGCGCCAAACCCATCAAATACTTGCCAAATAAGACTTGGTGCAGGTAACAACACCTGTGGAACGGACATACCTATAGTAATAACCTCCCATAGAAAAAATATCCAGGCACCAAATAAAACTGGAATAACTATATTAAGAGATAATTCTATTAATTTATTCTTTGTCTTCAAAGCTGATAGTTGAACTAAGTTATTCCATGTTATAAACCACAATGCACTTACCAAGAACCAGGCATCTAAACCCATAACTACACCTTTATCGAATGAATGTATTAAATTTAATACAGACCAAGCTCCAGAAAATAAAGCTACAAAACAAATTGATAAAAGAACTAATCCTTGTTGACGAATGATAAAAAATAATAAACCGACAGTTGCAATAGTCAGCACAATAATAGGATTAAGTTCGTAATCATTTATTGCGTCAAGCTTTAACCAAATAAATGAGCCGATTGAAAAAAGAAGACATAGCAATCCACTTAAGGGACGCGACCTTATTATTGCCAGGAAATTCATATTTGCAGCCCCATACGATTATTAACTGCGCGCTCCATTCTTCCAACTATGGTAACTAGGGTTGCAGAAATTACTGAGGCGGTTATTAGAGCAGCCCAAATAAGGTTAGTTTGGCCATAATATGAGCCAGACAATAGACGCGCACCAAGGCCTCCTTGAGCACCAGCAGGAAGCTCTGCTACAATTGCTCCCACAATACTTAAAGCAATGGCTACTTTTAAACTAGCAAATAAATAAGGAATAGACGCCGGAAGACGTAATTTCCAAAAAACCTCTGCTTTTGATGCTGAATAACTGTTCATTAGGTCTACCAAGATAATACTTGGTGACCTTAAACCTTTAACCATCCCAACAACCACAGGAAAAAAACAAAGATAGGTTGAGATCGTTGCTTTTGGAACTAACCCAATAATACCCATTGAACCTAACACAACGACAATCATAGGAGCCAATGCTAGAATTGGAATAGTTTGTGATGCTATGATCCATGGCATTAATGTTCGATCTAATGCTGCCACATAAACAATACCTACAGACAACACAATACCAAGAAAGGTGCCCATTACAAAGCCAACCATTGCAGAAGATAAAGTCACTCCAGAGTGGTAAACCAAACTGCGCTTTGAAGTTATCTTCTTATCCCAAATTGTTTTCTTTAGCTCTTTGGCTACTTGATGGGGTGATGGCAAAACAGGGCGCTCCATCGACCAAGAATCTGAGGCTAATTCCGAAAAAGTCCACTCAACATTATTTTTTTCATATCTATCAATTAAAAATGAGCTATTTAAGTAAACAGATCCTGCATACCATATCATAATAATAATCGTTACTAGAATCATAACAGGGCCAACTGTTCCGCTGATAAGTGTATTAAGAACTCTATTAGCTTCCATCACTATGCCCCTCTTTTAGGCCTTCTCTAACCAGTTGAGAGGCTTCTAAAAATTCAGTCGTTTCTCGAATATCAAGAGTTCTGTCTTTTGGAAAATTGGTATCAATGACATTAATAATTTTTCCTGGACGAGCAGACATGACTACAATCTTAGAGGATAAAAAGACTGCCTCAGGTATTGAATGAGTCACAAATACAACTGTTTTTTTAGTCTTTTCCCATAAACGCAATAACTCTTCATTTAAACGGTCACGAGTAATCTCATCAAGCGCACCAAATGGTTCATCCATAAGGAGCATATCAGGGTTAAAACTCAAAGCCCGTGCAATTGAGACGCGTTGCTGCATTCCACCGGATAATTGCCATGGATATTTTTTTTCAAATCCTGACAGACTGACTAATGATAAATACTGATCAGAAAGATTTTTTTGTTCAGATCTTGAGTAGCCAGACATCTCCAGAGGTAAGTGAATATTTGACTCAATATTCCTCCAAGGCAAAAGAGCTGGAGTTTGAAATACGTACCCATAAGAGCGATCTAAACGAGCCTGCTGAGCAGACTTACCTTCAACAGTTATTGACCCACTTGTTGGTTTTTCTAGGTCGGCTATCACTCGCAATAATGTTGTTTTACCACAACCACTAGGCCCAATCAGAGAAACAAAATCACCAGGCTCAACTTTCAAGTTGATATCAGAAAGTGCATGCACTGGTTCTGTTTGCGTCTCAAATGTTAGACACAAATTGTTAATGTCTATAGATGTAGACTTTAAAGACTTGCTAGATGTTGGCTCATTCATCGAACTATTTGTCTGTTAACCTCCCATAAAGGTCACTTCTTCTATCTCTGAAAAATTGCCAAGTATCTCGAACCTCTCTAACCATATCTAAATCAATTTCATGTACCAACAACTCATCGTCGCCGTAACTTGCTTGCGCTTCAATTTGACCACGAGGATTGACAATATAACTTGATCCATAGAATTCACCCATTTGCTTTGCCCAAGGCTCTTCAGTGCCGACACGATTGATAGCTCCAATAAATACCCCGTTTGCAGCTGCTGACGCTGGTTGCTCTAATTCCCATAGATATTTACTTAATCCTGCAACTGTAGCTGAAGGATTAACAATATATTCAGCTCCATTTAATGCCAATGCTCGCCAACCTTCAGGGAAGTGCCTATCGTAACAAATATAAACTCCCAATTTAACGTAAGCAGTATCAAACAT
>LUME01000118.1_pt1 | contig 22888 bp, 23 predicted proteins | sample 729951 | NCBI WGS metagenome assembly LUME01 (sample SAMN03860271, study PRJNA289734) | marine metagenome | biome: seawater column; feature: ocean; material: water; isolation source: Red Sea water column Station 34 - depth 200m | place: Saudi Arabia: Red Sea | collected 2011-10-15 | depth 200 m | reverse complement strand
GCTTACGACGGAGAAAGGGAAGTAACACTGTTCACCGGAGACCGCGTCGAAATTACATTGGATCGCCGAGGGCCACGCACAATTGACGTAGCAAAAACTATTGAAAACATAGCGCACTCCGGCTTGTTGACCAGCAACGATACACTACAATCTAGTCGCTGACAGAACCGGTGTTTTCAGACGACCGTTAGCAAGAACTTAGTTGATATCCAAGAGGAAATAACCGATGACCCGTTCCACAACGATCTTTTCGGCAAAAAAGATTCTCACAATGAACTCCTACCAGCCAGTGGCTACCCATGTTGCGGTTCGGGACGGTCGGATACTTGGCGCAGGTTCACTTGATGAACTGGCACAGTGGGGTGACTACACGCTGAATGAAACATTTTCTGACAAATTTCTGCTGCCAGGCTTCGTCGAAGCGCATTGCCATGCAATGAATGGATCGGTCTGGGAATACACTTACGTTGGTTTCTTTGACCGAACAGATCCAGATGGCCGCATCTGGCCAGGCATCCAAAGTCTGGATGGTGTAATTGAGCGGCTCAAAGAAATTGAACGCGATCTGGATGATCCCGAACAGACCCTGGTCGCCTGGGGTTTCGATCCTATTTATTTTGACGACGGCGTTCGCATGACATTGGAGCATCTCGACCAGGTTTCACCCGACCGCCGCATCCTGGTTCAACATTCCAACGGACACCTGCTTAACGCCAGCCGCAAAGTACTCGAACTTGCCGGTATAGATGCGAGCACTGATGTTGAGGGCGTCATAAAAGACAGTACTGGAAACCCTACCGGTGAACTCGGAGAAATGGCCGCACAATTCATGGCCTACAAAGTGACGGATGTGCGTCGGTTCGATGGGATCAACAGCAAAGATCTTTGGTCTTTCGCCCGAACAGCTACTAATGTGGGTGTCACCACGGCGACCGATCTACATGCCCGGGTTCAGGATCAAAATATCGAATCATACGTGGAGGTAACACAGAACGCCGATTACCCGTTGCGTCTGGTACCAGCGGCGGCTGCGCTGATGATGTCTATAGAGGATGGTCCCGCATATGTTGCCGAACTGAAGCGCCACAACAATGACAAACTTTTCCTGGGCCTGTGCAAGATCATGACTGACGGATCCATACAGGGCTTTACAGGCCGACTGAAATGGCCGGGCTATATCAATGGCAAGCCCAATGGTATCTGGAACTTGCCACCACAAACACTCACCAGGATGGTTGAGGCTTACCACGCCGCCGGTCTCCAGATGCACATGCATACCAATGGTGATGAAGCATCAGAACTGATGATCGATGCGATCGAAAAAGCGCTGCATAAATCACCGCGGCCTGATCACCGCCACACACTCACGCATTGCCAAATGGCCGACGAAGCACAGTTCCGGCGCATGGCTCAATTAGGCATTTGTTCAAATCTGTTTGCCAACCATATCTACTATTGGGGAGACCAACACTACAATCTCACAATGGGACCAGATCGAGCGACGCGTATGGATGCTTGTGGGACTGCAAAACGGGTTGGCGTGCCCTTTACTATCCATTCCGATGCGCCCGTCACACCGCTTGATCCTCTGTTTACTGCCTGGTGTGCAGTAAATCGACAAACGGCCAGCGGCCGGATTCTCGGCCCCAACGAGTGTATTGAGGTGGATGATGCCTTGCGGGCCATCACCCTGGGCGCCGCTTACACACTACACCTTGACCATCTAGTTGGAAGCATCGAGTCAGGAAAATTTGCTGATTTTGCGGTGCTTGAAAACGACCCCACCGACGTAGCGGCCGAAACACTAAGAGACATCGCCGTTTGGGGAACTGTGGTTGGTGGAATCCCACGACCCGCTTCCCAACAGAACAGCTGACTGCCAAGTGAACGAAATTCAATCGTCAGCCTTACCGTTCACGGTATTGGGCGGGTTCCTCGGATCGGGCAAAACCACGCTATTAAACTGTCTGCTCAACATGACTAAGGAGACACGCTACGCCGTACTTGTCAATGATTTTGGAGAACTGAACATCGACGAGCGCCTCGTAACAACGCACGATGGAGAAACTATTGCGCTTGCCAACGGGTGTATGTGCTGCTCTATGGCCGACGGTTTTGTCAGCGCATTAACCACAGTAATGGAACGAGCGGATCAGTTCGATCAGATGATTGTAGAGGCGAGCGGTGTATCCAATCCAAGGCGGATCATGGATATCGCAAAACTGGATCCAGGTCTGGCACCCAACGGGGCTATCGTATTGGTCGATGCACCCCAATTTCTCAATCAATTGACAGATTCGATGATCAAGGATGCGGTGCTCACCCAGGTCAAAGAAGCAGATATCCTGCTAATTAACAAAACACACCTAACAGACCAATCAACTGTGGAAGCCGTCAGGGCAACTCTCGACAAGCAACATTCGGACTGCACGACACTCATTAATGATCGAGCCAATTTTGATCCCAGCCCGCTGTTTGGCAGCGTACACACGGCGAGCCCAAGGGTCGGAAAAGGCTCGGCGTCAGTTGGTAGCAAGGCCACCTCAGACCACGATCATGGCCACACCCATGATCAGTTCCAAAGCTGCGTCCTTCGACACAGTAAGCCATTAGATCGGAGTACATTTGAAAGCTGGGCAACGGATCTGCCACCTTCCGTGATCCGTGGCAAGGGGCTCATATCATTTGCCGAATCACCACACCAACAGTGGATTTGGCAAAAAGTGGGACGAACCTACGACTTAGAACCTTGCTCTGGAACCCCAGAACATTCCTCCACAGTTGTGTTGATTGGAACTGAAGAAATGCCCATCGACACGGACCCTATCATCCACGGCCCTTTCTCGACACAATAATCTCATCCGCAGCAATTCTTCCAGCCAAACCAGACGCTGATCCACTTCTTAGACGAGGTGGCAGGCAACATGGTGCGCTGAATTAAGCGCCTTGAACGCCGGTTCCACTGTCTTGCAGCGCTCTTCTACCAGTGGACAACGTGATGCAAATCGACAACCAGGCGGTAGATTAATCGGGTTTGGCGGATCACCGGAGATCGAGATCCGATGCTCACGGTTTCTTCGGTTTGGATCTGCTGAAGGGACAGCAGACAATAAAGTCCGGGTGTAGGGGTGCTGAGGATTATTAAACAGTGATTCACGGTCCGATTGTTCGACAATTTTTCCCATATACATCACAGCAATACTGTCACACATATGTTGAACAACACCCAGATCGTGTGAAATAAAGAGATACGTCAGATTAAGATCTTTCTGCAGTCTCCGCAGTAAATTCAGGATCTGCGCCTGAACGCCTACGTCCAGAGCCGACACTGGTTCGTCACAGATCACAAGACTAGGACTCGAGGCTATCGCGCGAGCGATGCCAATACGTTGGCGTTGGCCGCCTGAAAACTGATGGGGAAACAGTCGCAGTTGGTCCTGACGCAGTCCAACCTGTTCGAACAATTCCTGAACCCGCTTATTTCTACTCTCTACTGATCCAAGACCTAAACGGTCCAGTGGTTCTCGGACGATATCCTGGGCACGTAATCTAGGATTTAAAGACGAATAAGGATCTTGAAAAATGAACTGCATGTGCTGGCGATGTGTTCGGAGGGATTCACCTTGTAGACTCAGCAGGTCGACGTCACCCATCTGAATCTTACCTGTTGCGACTGGCACCAACCGAGCTATGGCCAACGCTAGAGTCGTCTTGCCCGAACCAGATTCACCCACAATGGCCATGGTCTGACCCTTTGAAACGGCCAGAGAAACACCATCGACTGCCCGCAACTGTGGAACAGCACCGAAAAGACCTGCCCGTTTAAGATTGAAGCGAACCTCCACATCATGGAGTTCTAGCATCGGAGCAGTGTCAGGCATTCGCTAACTCGTTGTTAGTGGCAAATTCCCAACACGCCACACTTTGGGTCTTTGTTAACTGCGTGTTCGCAGGTTTCTCTTGCCAGCATTCATCACGAACCAGATCACATCTTGGAGCAAACATACAACCATCGAAGCCAAAATCAGAAAGTGGGGGTACCGTTCCGGGCACCTCCTGTAGGAAAGGCCGGTCAGTGGTGACTTTATCCAACAGATGTGGGACGCACGCGATGAGCCCCCGGGTATAGGGATGGCGCGGCTGCAACAAAATATCTTCCACTCGGCCATCTTCAATTTTCCGCCCGGCATACATTACGACCACAAATTCGGCCATTTCAGCTACCGACCCCATATCGTGAGTAATGAGAATAATTGCCGTACCCGTTTCTCGTTGTAGATTCTGCATGAGATCGAAAATCTGTGCCTGCACAGTCACATCCAATGCTGTCGTCGGCTCATCTGCAATTAGAATTTTTGGCTGACAGGCTAGCGCCATCGCAATCATAATGCGCTGCCTCATCCCACCAGATAGTTGATGTGGGTAATCATTTACGCGGCGATCTGGCAAAGGTATCTGAACAGCATCAATCATCTGAATCGCCTGGTCTTTGGCTTGGTTTCTCGTCAACCCTTGGTGGCGTCGCAACGTCTCCGCAATTTGTTCCCCTACCGTATAGACAGGATTCAGGGATGTCATGGGTTCTTGAAAGACCATCGAGATTTCATTACCCCGAATCGCCCGCAACCTGGCATCTGTCGCTTGGATTAAATCTTCGCCTTGTAAAATGATCGAGCCCGCAGATATCACGCCTGGCGGTGATGGGATCAACCCCATAATCGCAAGCGCCGTCATACTTTTGCCACAGCCTGATTCACCGACCAAACTCAATGTTCCACCAGAGTCAAGATCAAAGGACAGGTCATCAATCACCGGCACTACACCGCCACGGATCGTAAACTCAACCGTCAAATTTCTAACAGACAATAGCGGCTCAGCCATTAACGTTTCCGAAGCTTGGGGTTTAATGCGTCATTCAACCCATCCCCTACCAGTGAGATGGCCAACACTGTAGTAAAAATAGCCAGACCTGGATACATAATTGTGAAGGCGTGTTGCAAGATGAAAGGTCTGTTGTTACCCATCATGGCACCCCAACTCATTACGTTAGGGTCACTCAACCCTAGAAAACTCAAACCCGCTTCAAACAATATGGCAAAACCGACCAGCAACGCCGCTTGCACTACAATTGGTGGAAGCGCATTTGGCAAAATGACTTTAAAGATTAAGGTCGGAGCCTTCGCGCCACCTGAACGTGAAGCGGTAACATATTCGAGCTCTCGTATTTTGAGAAATTCAGCTCGTGTAACCCTGGCAACACCAGTCCAACTAACGATGCCGATTGCGAATGTAATCATCTGTAGTGAGGCTCCAAAAAGGGCGACAAGAACCATTGAAAATAGCAATGTCGGTAGAACCTGAAAGAATTCTGTGATTCTCATCAGAATTTCCTCGACCCAGCCCCGATAGAATCCTGACAAAGCCCCAAAAGTAATCCCGATCAGCACACTCAACAAAGCAGCAGCACACCCCACGGCTATGGTCGCCCTTCCACCGTGAATGAGTTGGGCCACAAGATCGCGTCCTAAATAATCTGTACCTAAAAGGAATCCTTTGGCGCCTGGAGGACTAAAGGGCGACCAGACCATCTCCCATGGATCGGTGGTATAGATCAGAGGGCCCACCAGCGAGACAACAACAATGACTAACAAGACAATCAAACCTACAACGGCTGCATAGTTGGCAGCGAACATTCGCGCGGTCTCTATAAACGGATGCTCAACCTCGACAAAGCCGATTTCTTGGCTCCGCTGACCTATCTGTTTTAGGCCTTCACTCACAATTACACCTGACTTCCTTCTGAAGTTTTGATTCTTGGATCGATTATTCGATACACCATATCGGTTAATAAATTCGCCACCACAACAACCAGCGATGAAAAGAACAAGATACCCAGAATTGTTGGCGTATCTCTTGCCACAATTGCCTGAACAGCTAAGGTGCCTAACCCCGGCCAGCTAAATACAGTCTCGACAAGTACTGCTCCGGAAACAATTCCAGAAAACACCAATCCAACTGTTGTAACTACTGGGAGTAGCGCATTACGTAGCGCGTGCTTAAAAACCACCTGAAATTCCGACAAACCTTTGGCTTGTGCAGTTCTAACATAATCAGAACCCAATACATCCAACATACTGGCCCTGGACAATCTGCTGTAAAGCGCTAGAAAAATTGAACCTAAAGTGACCGCCGGCAACACCAGGTGATGTAACACATCAATGACATAAGCAATTCCCTCCCTTTCTACCGACACATCTATCATGTTTCCTATGGGAAAAATTGGGACCACAACGGCAAATAGAATAATCAGCATAATGCCAGTCCAAAATACCGGGGCCGCGTAACCGACTAAAGACAACACCGTAACAAAATGGCTTGTCACTCCGTTCGGATTTCGGGCTGCAGTGACACCCAGCAATATCCCTAGAAAGATTGAAAAAACCTGTGCACTAATCACTAACAACAAAGTAGCTGGTAACTTCTCTAATATGAGCTTGGTAACCGGTTCGTTGTAGTAAAAAGAATAACCAAGATCAAATTTCGCCACTCCCCAGAAATATTTTGCCATCTGCTCCCACAAAGGCAGATCGAGGCCATAGTCTTTGCGAATTTGCTCCATTACCTCCGCATCTAATCCACCAGCATCCTGGGCAATGGTATCTGCGACATCGCCTGGCGCTATATGTATCAACAGAAAATTTAACGCCAAGACAGCTACCAGCAATACCAGGCCAAAACCGGCACGCTTAAGTGTGATGATAAAAAACTGCATTGAATTGTTATGTAGTGAATATGACCTTAACTTGTACGACCAAAAGAGAAATGCCTGCTGACAAGCAGCAGGCATTTCCTAACAACATCTGACCTTGCTCAAAGTCAATTCTTCAGATACACCTCATCCATTGGAGAGCATGTGCCCCAAATTGTATTGGGTGGATTACCCACCTTGGTATGATTGTAAATCGTGTGGTAAGGCACGGTATCTGTGAAATAGATCGGCACATCTTGAGCAATCAGTTTCTGTGCTTCGGAATAGAAAGCAACTCGTTTCGCCTGATCATTCTCCTGACCCGCTTTATCCAAAATGGCATCAACTTCCGGATTACAGTACCGCTGTGTGTTGGACCAAATCACGCCTTTTTTCGCGTTATCACACAGGTAGGTTCGATGCACACCGATAACTGGGTCACCCCAGTTGAAAACAACATCGGTTGTGATATCAAAGTCCCAGTTTGAGACGGTCTTCGCCCAAGCTGGAAATCCCGCTGATGTCCGTACGGTGATATCGATTCCAATCTTTTTGAGCTGAGGTTTTAAGTATTCCGCTTGAGGTTTAGCACCCGGCCAGCCGAAATCTACTGTCAGAGGGAAACGCATACCGTCACTCCCACGCGCGTACCCAGCATCATCAAGTATGGCATTTGCTTTATCTAAATCTAGATCGTAACGCTCGACATTGGGCTCATTGAAAATACTGCCGGGATGAATACCTGTATAGGCTGCCTTGGTCGTGCCCTGGTTAATTGCATTCATAATGAAATCGCGATCAATCGCGTAGGCAATCGCCTGTCGCACTCGGACATCACTCAATGGCTCTTTTTTCGTATTAAACGCATACCAGAATAATGGCCCTATAGCGGCATAACCTTGGTCCGTCGCAGTTAGGTGAGAAACACCTTGCGCGTGCAAGATATCTTGAGCCAGCGACTCGAAGGCAGACATATAGATTTCGCCATTCTCTCTACCGAGCGATCTTGCGGACGGATCTTTGATGATTCGCATGACGATCTTGTCTAAATAGGGACGATCCTCAATAAAAAAGTTCTCATTTCGTTCGAGGATGATATGTTGGTCTCGAACAAAATCAACGAACTTAAACGGTCCCGAACCAACCACATTTTCAGAGTTACGTGGATGTTTCTTTGGATCTTGCCCATCACCATAAATATGCTCAGGGATAATCGAGCCAAGCTGCGAAGACAGTGCCAGCATTAGAGCCGGATGTGGTTTCGATAAATTGAATACGGCGGTATTTGCATCCGGTGTTTCGACACTTTCTACCGCGCCAAACATCGTTTTAAACGGATGATTTTCTTTGATGGTCTTGATGGAAAACGCAACATCCTTAGAGGTAATTGGTGTGCCGTCATGGAATGTTGCACCCTCAACAAGACTAAACGTCACTGTTCGTGAATCATCTGACACCTGCCATGATTTGGCGAGGTAGGGATGAGGATTCCACTGATCATCGAAGCGCAACAGGGTAGCAAAAATCTGTGCCCCTGGAGCACCAGTCGCAATCCCAGACTGTACGGCCGGATTGAGATGCCGAGGTGTCGTGCCGATCGACATAATCAACGTACCGCCCGCTTTAGGTGTATCCGCCTGTATGGTTACGCCAGTCAGCGCTAGGACAGTCGCACCGAGGACGCTAATTAGTTTCATTGAAAATCGCATTAAGTATCTCCTTTGGTAGTCACGCTTGTACTGTATCAGCATCGCTGATTACCTGCCCATTGTTCACCTTATCAAATCGCTTTGCAAGTCGGGATCCTTTTGTCCAGCGATTCACACTCTGAGTATAGATTGGCATAGCGTTCCGGCCTGTCAAAGCTTAGAAGCGAAGCAACACACAGTGTTAGATGGCAGCTAGGTGTGTTTACTCCGCTCGGCATCGACAAGCACCCGCCGCAGTATTTTGCCGGAAGCAGATTTTGGTATCTGCTCAGCAAAGTCCAGTAATCGCACACGCTTGTGTGGTGCGACATTGTCTGCGACAAAGGCCATAATCTTCGCAGCCAGCGCATCACTGGCAGCGGCGGGGTCTTTCAGCACAACGATCGCTTTGGGAATCTCCCCAGCTTCCTCGTCAGGACACGGAATGACTGCCGTATCGAGTATCGCGGGGTGCGTCACTAATAAAGCCTCAAGCTCGGCGGGACTTACCTGCATCGCTTTGTATTTGATCAACTCCTTTACACGGTCCACTATAAAAAAGAACCCGTCTTCATCGACATAACCGACATCACCAGTGTGGTACCAGCCTTCCGAATCGATACAGTCTGCAGTTTCTTCGGGCTGATTGAGGTAACCCCTCATGATTTGTGGCCCACGAATCCAGAGCTCACCGTCACTCCCCTGGACACAATCTTGACCAGATTCCACATCGATCACCCGGACTTCAGTATCAGGAATCACTTTTCCGATTGCACCTGGGCGCGATTTTTCCGGATCCATCGACGATAAGTGTGTGACAGGACTTGCTTCAGTCATTCCGTAACCCTGCATTATCGGACAGCCAATTCTCTCGCTAGTTTCTATTGATAGTTCTCGTCCCAGCGGGGCGGCACCACAGAAAATGGTCCGCACACTGGACAGATCAAACTGATCAACCAGAGGACTCTTTGCCAATCCCAGTACGACCGGGGGAACCAGTGGCAGCGTGGTCGCCTTGTATTGCTGTACCAGCCCGAGAAACTCCTCCATATCAAACCGAGGCATACTGACCACAGTAGCACCTCCAGCGAGGGCCAGCTTCATGACCACGATCATCCCATAAATATGGAAGAACGGTAGCATCGCCAGAATGATCTCGTCCTCGCCCATTCGCTTTTGTTCTTCGAACCAATCGACCTGGCACAAATTAGCGACCAGATTGTGGTGGGTGAGCATCACTCCTTTGGGCAGACCTGTTGTACCACTTGAATACGGCAAGACCACTAGATCATTCTTTGGGTCGATGGCAACAACTGGGGCCGGCTGTGCTGTAGACAACAACTCTGAAAAGGAGCTTGCTCCCTCAGCATCACCAAAGACGAATACCTCCTCAACTGAAGAGTTGCTTGCGGCTTCAAGGGCCTTATCCAGAAAAGGGGGTACTGTGACTAGAAACTTGGCCTTGGAATCGTTGAGTTGCTTAGCGAGTTCTGCGGCTGTGTACAGTGGATTAACTGTGGTGTTGATACCCCCCACCGAAGCGACAGCGTTAAATACCAGCGCGTACTCAGGCATATTGGGGCAATAGATCGCCAGGACATCGCCCTTTCTGAACCCTCGTGCATAAAGCCCACCCGCAACCTTTTCAATTCCATCTGTCAACTGACCAAAGGTCAATGTACGCCCGGATGGACCATCTATCAGCGCCGGCTTATCAGCCAACCGATCTGCGTGTCGCAGCGCATACTCCGTTATCGAAACATCGGGGATTTCCAGTTTGAGCTCTGTTCGTTCGCTGGTATAAATCATTGGCTTTTCTCTAACGTATTGTACGACTGGCTAAATTCTGAAAATTTAATTACCGGGATTACCCTACCACTCCCCAAATATAAACCCACCCTTGGTCGCAAACTCATGACGCGTATTTAAATAGTCATAATCAACAGTGACCGTAGATTTGCGGCACCTGAACCACTGGAAAAGTCGATCCCGGTGCTCATCGATGATTTCCTTACATGACGGATCTGAGCTACGGTCAATTAATTCGTCTGGATCACTGTCGAGGTCAAACAACTGGGGTTCAAACCCTTCGTAGAACACATATTTCCACCGTTCAGAACGCACCATCCATCCTTTTGCGCGGTCAGCCGCTACGTTGAGCTCCAGCCTGGCTTTGCGGGCAAAATAATCGAGCTCAGCCACAACGAACTCCCTTGAGTCACCATTTCTTCCATGGAGTATGTCCAGAAACGATCTGCCTTCCAGCCAGGGTTGATTCGGATTACCACCCAGCACATCGATAAACGTTGGTATCAGATCGATACCCTCAACCAGTGCCCGGGACGTCGACCCCCTACTCTGGTCTGCGGGCCTGGACGGGTCAGCGACAATAAGCGGAATACGTACAGACGGTTCATGAAACAGTTCTTTCTCGCCCAGCCAGTGATCCCCCAGGTAATCACCGTGATCGCTCGTCAGCACAATCAATGTATCGTCTGATCTGCCCAGATCTGACAAAGCTGCCACTAGATGGCCCACATGGTCATCGAGTTCTTTCACGAGTCCCATGTAGGTCGGAATTACATTGTGACGCGCAGAATCATCCGATAGAACGACACCCTCCCCGTGGTTCATAAATGCCTTGACCACGGGGTGTGGATCCGCCCTTTCATCATCGCTGCGTACAGCGGGCAGAACATCCTCAATACCATAAATGTTGTGATAGGGTGAAGGCGCCATGTAAGGCCAGTGCGGTTTGATATAGCTCAGATGCAGACTCCACGGCTCGTCACCTGCCTCCCGAATAAAATCTATCGCACGCCGCGTCATGTAGGCTGTTTCCGAGTGCTCAGCCGACACACGTGCTGGACGATGAGCATTTCGCATAAACCATCCACTAACGATTTCGCCATCTTCATCGAGCGCGGACGCTGCAAAGTCGTTCCATGGATTGTCAGATGCGTAGCCTTGGTCCCGCAGGTACTGGTTGTATCTGAGATTAGGATCCAACATACCCATCGGATGCAGTCCGTCATCACGTTCATAAGGTTCAAAACCACACTCGAGTACAAAACGACAGTCAACACCCTCCGTGGCGAGATTCAGTCGCTCAGCATCTGTTGGATTAGCGCCAAAATGAGTCTTGCCCACCAGAGCTGAACGCAGCCCTTCAGCTCGCATGTAGTCACCGAGTGTCCACTCGTCCGTACGAATCGGCACCCGGTTATAAACACAACCATGACTTGCCATTGTTCGGCCGGTGTAAAACGACATCCGGGACGGGCCACAGATCGCCGCGTTACAGTACGCACGATCAAATTTCATCCCACCCGTGGCAAGGGCATCAATATTCGGTGTCTCTAACGTCGGGTGTCCGTAGCAACTCAGGTAATCTGCCCTGAGTTGGTCAGCCATGATAAATAGAATATTTCGTACGCCGGACATGGGCTTCATTATAGCGGGACGGGCCGCCCCTTCCGTGAAATACGCTTAGCGGCCGACCGAAGGCACACCGAGTTCGAGTAGTGGCGCAGACTCAGAAATCCTAAACGGCTGGACCGCTTTGCCCGTAACGGTTGTATTCACACAGAACAATCCTCCGGCGTGAGGATATCGCTTGAGATCGACGTTACGCGCCGCGGTCGTAATAAAGAGTGTACTCATATCGTCACCGCCAAAGGCGCAACTGGTGACCTGTGGCGCCGGGAGTGGCACGATGCCCTCAATCTTACCCTTTGGCGTAAATCGCGTTAAACGGTAACCGCCCCAATGTGCGAGCCAAATATATCCTTCATTGTCGACCGTCAAGCCATCAGGTCGGCCCTGAGATGGATCGATCGTAACAAACACCCTACGATTTTTCAGTTCCCCATTAGGCATCCTGTCAAATGCGTAGACTACACCACCATGCGTATCAACGTGATACAGCACACGACCATCGGGTGAAATTGCAGGTCCGTTCGTTTTTTCTGAACCCCCATCATTCATGGTACCGGCCCAGATGCGCCCCTCTGGATCTGTTTTGGCATCGTTGAAACGATTACCGGACTGATCAGGCTCTGGATCAAACAACAGCGTCCGCTGGCCTGACTCGAGATCTATGAGATATACCCCGGATTTGCACCCACCGATCAGTTCTCGCCGTCCCTCACACGGGAGCAACCAACCTGTTTTCTCAGCAAGCGTCCAGGTCTTAACCTGCTGGTTTGCTGTGTTGTACCCATGCGCCTGACAGCCATCAATATCCACCCAGTAGAGTACCGACTGCTCAGACACCCACAATGGTCCCTCTCCACAAACCGCGGCACCTGACCAAATACACATAACGTCGCTTGCAAGCACTGATGGCGCTTTCATTCCGGATACTCAGTCAATATTGTCCCAAATCCTACCGGTAGTCACTTGACTGGCAGACAGAAACTCATGTCACCCCATTGCACAGTTCCCGTGATGACATCGATCCCCATAAGGTCTTCACCCACGATCACCGGGCCAGCATACTCTGCCCGGGCTTGTGCCAACAGATTGGAACGATCGGCATCTGGCGGTACGATGTGGGTCAGCACCAGGCAGCCTGCCCTGGCCTGCGTCGCCACCTTGCCGACGTCAGTACTGGCTGTATGGTAAGCCGCGACATTGGCCAGCCCCTCCTGTGTACGGGTGCCCCTAATCGGCATTGACCCATGGTCAAACACCTCGTGAACGAGTACATCGGCTTCCCGGGCGGCCTCAACCAGATTTTCGCAATATCTCGTATCACCGCTAACAGCCAGCTTACGTCCAGCCGCCTCGAAAATGAAACCGAATGCCGGTTCGACTGGCTGGTGCTCAACCTCAACCATGCTCACCCGACCACCGTCTTGTTCAAGTATCACACCCTCGGCATCCAATTCATGGACGTCGATCTCAAGCGCCGCCAGTGAGGAACGCTTTTCCCATTTAATCCTCAAGTTCCGTTCCGCCTTCCAGACCTCCATCGTCGAATCAACCAGTTGCCTGATACCCGGTGGTCCGTATATCACTTGCTTACGATCACGATTCTGATGCCACGAAGAAATAATGAACTGGTACAGGTCGACGAGATGGTCCGTATGAATATGCGTAATCAGCAACGCGTCAACCGTTGCGCCACTCGCACCGCAGCCCACCAATCGCTGAGTGGCACCGGACCCTATATCCACGAGTAGATTCAAACCACCACACTGAACCAAGTTGGCAGGCCCGTAGCGTTTTGTGCTCACCGCAGGACAACCGGTGCCCAACAAGGTGATCCCCAGCCTGGTGTTCATCCGTTTTCAACCTGTATTTGAATTTTCAAACTCATCTGATAACCCGTAACCGCCTTAATCCGGTACCAGTGTTCCATCGGCAAGCTGTCCCCTCAATTCATGTTTGAGTACCTTGCCCATGACATTTCGTGGTAGTGCATCGACACGGACCACCGCCTTGGGATGCTTAAACCGGGCCAGCACCCCGTTGAAACACGACAACAGCGTGGCATTGTCGATGTCATGGCCTGCTTCGAGCACGATAACCGCAACAGGCACTTCACCCCACTTGCTATCGGGCATTCCGACTACTGCAGCCTCGGTCAGCCCCTCAATTTGATCGAGTACGTACTCGAGTTCGGCAGGATAGATATTTTCACTGCTGTGTATAAGAGACAGCCATCCTGCAGTGCTTCAAGGGTTGCTGCCGGATCGCCCCAGTACTCCGAGAGCACATTCGGCCCTTGCAACAGTAGTTCACCCGACTGTCCCGCAGGCACGTCCCGATCTTCGTCATCGACAATTCGAAAACGGGTGTGCAGCGCTCCACGGCCAGTCGAACCAACGCGGCTGAAAGCATCATCAATACGAAGGTAAAGAGCAACAGGGCCAGTTTCTGTCAAGCCATAGTTCTGTATAACCGGAACGTTTCGATCGTGAAAAATATCGATCACCGAGTTCTGAACGATAGTCGACCCTGTGGTCACTGATCGAATTGAACCAAAGTCTGTGGTCTCGAAGTCCGAATTTTCGGCCAGCGCCATGATAGTGGCCGGGACCAGCACAAGCCTAGTCGGACGAAGATCGCGAATGGCTGACAACACCATGGCTGGCTCAAAGCGTCGCTGTAACGTAACGGTTGCACCAACATAAAGGGCGGGTGTGGTCTGAATGTTCAGCCCACCCACATGAAACATCGGCAACACGGTGAGAATATGATCCGAGATATCCAGGTCATGCATATGGACACTGTTCAAAGCATTGAACAAAACGGCTTCCTGTGTCAGTACCGCACCCTTGGGCTGGCCTGTTGTACCGGAGGTATAGACCAGCAGTACGGGTGTTGTGAGATCAACATGAGGATTGCGGGTTACACGGCCCTGCATATCATCTGTGGCCGCAGCGATATCAGCATGATTACAAATCTCACAACCGGGCACGGTTTCTGATATCTGATGCCCGATTGTCACGTGATCATCATCGCAGACCAGCATCCTGGCCGCGGCATTTTCTAGGATATAGGTCTGCTCCGAAAGCGTCAGTCGCCAGTTGAGTGGCAACAGCAAGGCACCCAGCCGTGCACAGGCAAAGAATAGCACCAGCATCTCGGGGGAATTGAAACCCAGGTAGGCGATGCGGTCGCCCCGCCCGATGTCATGACCCACCTTGAGAACAGCTGCCGTCGTCTTGATCTGCGATAGTCCAGGGCAGCATCAAAGAACCACAGCGCGAGTCCCGGTAGATTCGCTCCAGCGGCAGCGCCTTGAGCATGGATTGGCCGCCACAGGTACGAATTGCCAGCTGAGCCAGTTCATTGGCGTTTTCCATAACGGTATATTGGGCAACGTAAGCCCGCATCAACTGGTCCTTAGTCGGACTTCGGCGCGCCTCGCTCATCACCTGAAACCAGATCGATTTGGTCTGCTCCAGCATGACCCGCATCTGTGCGACCGCCAGTTGTTTCGTTGGATACATCCGCCGCTTTATCGGTGGCATGTCCGGCACTTCGCCACGCAAGTACCGGACGGTAAAGTCATAAGCCCCCTGAGCCAAGCCAAGGTAAGCAGGCGACAAAGTCAGAAACATGTGTGGCCACTGACTGGCTGCCTGATAGTAAATCCCGCGTGGCATCAGTTCGGATCCGTCAGGCACAAAAACATCCTCAAACAGCAGCGTACGGCTCACCGTCGCTCGCATACCCATCGGGTCCCAGTCACCAACAACTTGAACCCCGTTGGCCGCCGCAGAAATGGCCAGGTAAAGCGTATTTCGCCGGCTTGGGCGGTCGTCCTCGTTAATCAGCTCGGTACACAGTGCACCGTAGAAATCCGCATTACCTGCGAGCGAGGCGAAGATTTTTTTGCCGTTGACCTGCCAGCCCCCCTCAACTCTATGGGCCGTGGTACCGAACGCAACGGCGCCCGATGCAGCTGCCCCCCCTTCAGAAAACGGTTGCGCATAGATTGCGCCATCATCCAGAATTCGCCGATAGTGTACCGAGCGATTCTGGTGATGCTGTGCACGAACCGCATCATCCATATCAAGGTCGTCTGTCAGCGCGCCTGACCACAAGCAGGAACTCACATGCATGTTCCAGGTCAGCGCAGTAGCACCACAGTAGCGTCCAATCTCCGCGGCCGCCAGGGCATAACATCGCAGCGGTGCCCCATGCCCACCATCGCTTTGGGGTATACAGATCCCGAGCAGTCCCGAGTTGTGCATATCCCGATAGTTCTCCGTTGGAAATGATGCTTCCCGGTCGTAACCAGCGGCGCGTTCGGCAAACCGGGATTGCCCAAGTTCTCTGGCCACGGTTGTAAGCTCACGCTCCTGAGAGGTCAGTCCCCAGGCAGCCGCTTCGAACATCGGGGCATCAGGTTGGTAATCTACCGGGCGAGCTGCCATACCTATGACCCCAAGCCGTGCTGATGCCGTTGAATGAACTCGAGCACGGTGCTGTTGAACCCTTGTGCATTCTCTATGGGTGCCAGATGTCCTGTGTCAGTGAGCAAAACATACTCAGCGCCTGGTATCTTCGAGGCCATCTTCTCCATCATAGGCGCAGGTGCGTTTCGATCCTGGTCACCCGCCAGCACCAATGTGGGCCGCGTAATTCTAGTCAGGTTATCCCGACCCTCGAAGGTCACGATGCAGCGCATAGCCGCACTGTAGGTATCAGGCGTGATCTGATTCATGCAGGCCTTGGCCAATCCCAAAGCATCATCGGATGTGCCCTTTGCAATGAGCTCCGGAATGACATCTTCGGCGATATCCGCCATCGTCTTCCCCTCCTGCAGCGGCTTGAGACGATCAGCAATGAACTTTTTCTGAAAATCACCCGATGGATTGCCGAATGCCGGTGAGGTCTGGGCCAGCACCAGGGTCGCCAGCCGGTTCTGGTGACGGCGGGCGAATTCCTGCACAACCATACCGCCGATAGAGTGGCCAACGGCGTGCACTGTGTCGACATCGAGTTGATCCACCAGCCAGAGCATAGCATCAGCCAACCCCGGAAAATTCATGTCTTCCAGCGAATCCGACTGACCGTACCCCGGCATGTTCCAGGCAACAGCGCGAAAGCCAGCCTGCGCAAAAACTTCCAGCTGGTACTTGAACCCCAGAGCCCCACCACCGATGCCGTGCAGAAACATCACCGTGGGACCTGATCCTGTTTCGATATAGTCGACCCTACTCACTCGATTCCGCTCCAACCAGCTCACCGCTTTCAACGACCGGCACCCCGTCTAAAGCGACTCTGCACCCGATCATGGGTAAATCAAAGTGACCCAACGTGAATCGTTTGGCAAATTCATTAGCGCCAGTTGAAAACAAAAAATTTCCTGCAAGCGCTCGCAGTTCAGTGCCGTTGATGTCATGTTTGTCATACATGGTCAACGCTTCATGGCGTGCATTGGGGTTCAATCCCCAGCCCACATGGGAGACACCATAAGCTTCAGGATCATCCCAGGCTGCGTAATACTCACGCATCAACTGCGCATCGAGTCCGTCGCCTTCAACCTGGGTCACATAATCATTCTCAATTACCAACGTAATGGGCGTTTCGACATAACGCTTAAACGTAAGATTGATGTCACCCGGCTTCATCACCAATTGGCCGTTAACCGCATTTCGACCCGGAAATGCGACCAGTATCCCGCCCGGCCAGTGTGTCACGGTACCCGGTCTGTCTGTCCATCCCCACACACCGGCAACAGGACAGTCAGCAATATCGATCACCAGATCACTGCCAGCATCCGAAGTCACTGTCATCTTGTGAGCTGCTTTGGCCTGTTTGACTGCATCGCGGACTCTGGGCTTGAGGTCCTCGGCAGGGCGCAGGCGTTCGAGTGCTTCCGGATGCTCATTCGAGATCATCAGCACCCTGGCACCGCCCTTCAAAATCGTCGGCAATTCGGTTGAATGCAGCAATCCTTCACAGGTGAGATCGATAACCATCGTCGCACTGGCAAGCGCGCTTAACGCTGCTGTATTGTCTGAGCCGGTGTCGGCATCACCACATGAAATGGGCGTGCCTTGAGCTCCAGCATGGCGAGTTCTGTGAGCTGAACATTCACGGCACGCGACTGGGTCTCAGACAGGATTGCCACCTCCTCACCTTCGGTCACCTTGCACAGCTCGAATACATCACGGAATGCATCAACCCATTTGCCTTCAATACGGTCAGTAAACATGCGTCTCTCCTTGCCCGGTGGGTTCCAGCTAAACCGAATCGTCGTCCACGACAGCTGTACACTCAATTTCGACCTTGGCCCGATCCTCAACCAGGGCTGTGACTTCAACCGCAGTCATGGCGGGAAAATACCGCCCGATAATTTCTCGATAAGCTTCACCAATTCCCTTGAGCCCGGCGATGTAAGCGGCTTTATCAGTGACATACCACGTCATGCGAACGATATGCTCGGGCCCGGCCCCGGCAGCTTCCAGAACCGCGACAACATTTCGGAGCGCCTGGGTCGCCTGCTCTACAATATCATCAGAATTAAATCTCTCCTCACTATCCCAGCCCACCTGTCCCGCGACATAGATCTGACGCCCCTGGGCGACAACCGCGTTCGAATAACCCTTGGGGCGACGCCAACCCTCAGGAAGTACTGTTCGGTTGCCCATTATGCGCTCCTTCTTTTTGTGCCATTTCACGGAGCCGGAAACGCTGGATCTTACCGGTCCCTGTTTTAGGCAGTTCATTCACGAATTGCACCTCCCGTGGGTATTTATAAGGGGCGATCGTGCGCTTCACATGATCCTGGAGCTCAACCGCCAGGTCTGGTCCGGACTTAATGTTGTCAGCACACACGACATAGGCCTTAATAATAGTACCGCGTTGGTCATGCTGCCGACCGACCACGCCACACTCGGAAACCGCCGGATGTTTAAGCAATGCATTTTCCACTTCTGGCGCACCCACGTTGTAACCCGATGAAACAATCATGTCATCGGTCCTCCATCCATCATGGACATAAGTCTTCTGGCGTTCATCAGCCAGATAGCGGCAACCCGTAGGTCCCTTTACTGCCAGTCGACCCACCTGTCCCGCCGGTAACTCGGCACCATTATCATCCAGAATAGCTACACGGTACCCGGGAACCGCTATGCCGGTTGCACCGGGCTTCATATCTTCCTCGCGCGCGGTCACGAAGACGTGCAACATCTCGGTAGAGCCAAGTCCATCGATCAGTTTGACCCCGGTGGCCTGAAAAAAAGCATCAAAGGTAGCAGCTGGTAGATGTTCCCCGGCCGACACCGCCTTGCGCAACGACGAAATATCATGCATGGCCAGTTCCGGCAACATCGCGCGGTAAGCGGTGGGTGCTGTGAAGCAGATCGTCGCACGGTAATGCTCTATCGCCTCAAGCAATACGGCGGGCGACGCCTTTTCCAGCAGAAGCACCGCGGCACCCACATCGAGTGGAAACAGCGCCATGCCACCCAATCCAAATGTAAACGCCAGCGGTGGGCTACCGCAAAAGATATCACCGGGCTCAGGCCTTAAGACCATCCGATTGAATCCATCGCAAATAGACAGCAGATCCCGGTGAAAATGCATCGTCCCTTTAGGCTGGCCGGTCGTGCCAGAGGTAAAGGCAATCAGGCAGACATCGTCTATTGCGCTGTCAAAAGCTGTGTAATCAGTCGGTTTCCCATCCATCAGTGCTTCAAGCCCGTCGGACGCTGTCGAATGAAAGTAACCAATCGTCGTCAGATCCGGCGCACGGTCGCGACAGACTTCAAGCTCGTCTCGCAGTCTCCAATCACACAATGCATGGGTAATTCGAGCCTTATTCAGTATGTCACTTAACTCCGTAGAGCGCAGCAGCGGCATGGTACCCACCGCGATCCCGCCCACCCGTATAACGGCCAGGTAGGCGGCCAGCATCATCGGATTGTTCGCAGAGCGCAGCAGCACTCGATTTCCCGGGACCAGGGCGTAGTCTTCAACCAGAACATGTGCAATCCGATTGACCTGCTGATAGAGGTGGTCATAAGTCCATCGATCATTCGGCGTTACCAACGCTGTTCGATGGCCTTCACCTCGCTCTATCCACTGATCGAGAAACCGCGTGACGCAGTTGAATCGATCGGGATAGTGGTATGCGCTGTGTGTCAGGTCGATCTCTGGCCACAACTCGATTGCCGGTAGGTTTTCGCGGGCAAATGTATCTATGGTTTTTCCCATTCGCTTTATGATCTCTGTTGATCAACGCACGATCGGTCATTGCGATAACGGGTCAAATCAAGGTACTCCCAGGGTCTGCCGGGCAATAATCAACTTCTGTATTTCGCTTGCACCCTCATAAACTCGCATGGCCCGAATATCCCGATATAACTCTTCAACTTTGCGACCTGTCCGAACACCCTGGCCGCCATGTAACTGAACCGCAGAATCAATAACACGCTGCGCTTCTTCGGTTGCGAACAATTTTGCCATAGAAGCTTCCCTGGAGATTCGTGGAGCCCCGCTGTCTTTCGTCCATGCCGCACGATAGACCAGTAATGCAGCCGCGTCGACACCGGTTGCCATATCTGCAATACGGGCCTGTGTCATCTGATAACTGGCAAGCACCCTATCACTGATTTTTCGTTCCCCAACAAACCTGACTGCTTCACTCAAGGCACGTCGGGCCAGCCCCAGTGCCGCCGCACCGACAGTGGAACGAAAAATATCCAATGTCGCCATGGCCACCTTGAACCCCTCTCCAGGTGCACCAACTCTCAACTCGGCCGGTACCCGGACCGAATCAAATTCCAGGGTCGCCAGTGGATGCGGTGCAATAGTCTCAATTCTTTCTGTGATAGATAGTCCCGGGCTATCAGCCGGCACGATAAAAGCGGACAGCCCTCTAGTTCCTGATTCCTCACCGGTACGCGCGAATACAACGTAGTGATCGGCAATACCACCGTTGGATATCCAGGTCTTGCAGCCATCAATCAGGTAATCGGTACCATCTGTCCGCGCAGTGGTCGTAATTGATGCGACATCAGAGCCGGCTTCAGGTTCGGACAGAGCAAACGCAGGCAGCGTCTGCCCACTCGCGGCAGCTGGAAGAAACTGACTTTTCTGCATCTCTGTACCGAACAGTGAGATCGGGCCGGAACCCAGCCCCTGCATGGCAAACGCAAAGTCCGCCAATCCGGAAAACCGTGCCAGAGTCTCACGGATCACGCATAGCGACCGCACATCGAATGGCACATCACCTTCGGCTACCGCATGGCGGCAAATACCCGCATCACCCAATGCACGAACCAGATTGATACAGGTGTCATCCAAACCGTTGCCCGCTTCTATAATCTCGTCGACATGCGCTGCCGCCCATAGCTCCACACTTTCAGCCAGGGCACGGTGCTGGTTGTCAAAAAAGGGCCAGTCGAGATAACTTTTGTCTGGCATCTCAGTTGCCTTCGAAGACCGGCGTGCGCTTGGCAGCAAATGCTTCGAAGGCGCGCTGAAAATCTTTAGTCGTCATACATTCGGCCTGGGCGCGTGCCTCCGCATCGATAGCCTCATCGACGGACATGTCCCATTCTGCGTGCAGCTGTCTTTTGGTTACGGCATGCGCATAGCTGGGTCCTTGTGCCAGCGAAACAGCCAACGCCTGAGCGGCTTCCAGAACTGACTCTGGCGCTTCGATCCGATTAAAAAAACCCCATCGCTCACCCTCGTCAGCATCCATAAAACGACCCGTGTAGAGCAATTCTGAGGCTCGTCCATGCCCGATAATCCGGGGCAAAATGGCACACGCACCCATGTCACACCCGGCCAGGCCGACCCGGACAAACAGGAATGCAGTACGCGCTCTGGCGGTTGCGAGCCGGATGTCGGAAGCCATCGCCAGTATTGCGCCTGCACCGGTGCAGATACCATCCACAGCAGCCACGATTGGCTGTGGACAATGACGCATCGCCTTAACCACTGCACCGGTCATCTGCGTAAATTGCTTCAGACCCGCCTCGTCACGTTTGGTCAGCGGCTCAATGATTTCAAACACGTCACCACCAGAGCAGAAATTGCCCCCGGCACCGGTCATCACAACGGAACGGATCTGGTCACAACCTTTCAACTGCTCAAAGACATCCTGCAGTTCGGCGTAGGACTCGAATGTCAGCGGGTTTTTTCGCTCGGGACGGTTCAACGTAATTGTCGCGACCCTGTCGGTGACCTGCCAACCGAAGTGCTGGGCCTGGTAATCAGTCATGCTGCCCATATTCATTCCTCCTGTTGCTCATTCAATTTCTCCTCGAGCGACGTCTTCAACTGCCCAAGCATCTGGTTCAGCACCCTCACCTGGTCTGAGTTCAGGTCGTCAAAAAGCTCACCTATCCATTGTTCGTGTTCATGTGCGACTTGAGTGAAACGTTCATAGCCATAATCAGACAGAGCAATTATCTGTACACGCCGGTCGGATGGATCCTGTTCTCTTTTAACCAGACCATCTGCAACCAGTCTGTCTGTAAGGCCAGTGACATTACCACCGGACACCATCAATCGCCGGCTGAGTTCGGTCATGTTCATCCGACGGTCCGGTTGCCGGTAAAGTTGTGATAAATAGTCAAAACGCGGCAGTGTCATGCCGTGATCGCTGTATAAGCGTGTGCGCACAACTCTCTCGACCGAGCCCACACAAGACCAAAGCCGTAGCCAAGCCCTAAGGGCAGATTTATTGCCGATTCTGCTGCGGCTGACGTTGGCGACAACATCCGAAGTTTGGGATTGAGCTTTCATAAAGCTGTCTCCCCACCATCAACAGCAAGTGCCTGGCCGTTGACTGAACCCGCTGCCGAGGAACACAGCCATAACACGCAGTCGGCCACTTCTGCCGGCTGGATCAAACGGCCCTGGGGATTCATCCTGGTCAGATCCGCTTGGGCCTCTTCTCGGTTACGGCCTGTCTTACTCACAATGGTGTCGATCGACCTCGACAGCATTGGTGTGTCAGTAAACCCAGGAC
>LUME01000043.1_pt1 | contig 23189 bp, 24 predicted proteins | sample 729951 | NCBI WGS metagenome assembly LUME01 (sample SAMN03860271, study PRJNA289734) | marine metagenome | biome: seawater column; feature: ocean; material: water; isolation source: Red Sea water column Station 34 - depth 200m | place: Saudi Arabia: Red Sea | collected 2011-10-15 | depth 200 m | reverse complement strand
GCTTGACTTGACCAGTCATGCCCTCGTCAGCTAAAACAATTGCGGCGCCCTGCATAGATTGGTCGGCACCAACCATAACATCAAACGAGCTGTTCATGCTAAGAATGTCCTGAGTAGCAGCTATGCCGCCATCAGGTCCAAGATATTTTCCTTCGCCTTCAGCAACAACTTTGATAGAAGGATGTTGTGAAATTACATCATCAAATCCTTGTCTGATTGCGTCATCAAGAGGTATTCCTTTAATACCATATATGAAGACTACTTCACAATTGTCATCACCCTCACAAGCTCTAACCGTTAGCTCGCCATGACGAGTGCCTGATCGATATGGTGAAGCCAGTACTGATGCGGCAATACCATCCACTTGTGGGTCTGAAGTAGTTAAGTCTGGACCAACAACTTGGTTCAGCACAACAATTTCAATACCTGCAGCTATTGCTGCTTCAATGTCAGGAATTAATCCAACACCGTAAATTGCACAAACAACAATTCCATCGTATTTGCCAGAAGCTATTGCGTCCTGAAGTTGTGATGTTTGTTTTGCAGGATCAAACTGAGCATCAAACTCAGTAATATTAACACCATTGACTGCTGCAACAGCTTCCATTTCTTTAACCGAAGCCCCAAGCCAGGTATTTGCAGAACTGGCTGAAAGATAAGCCACTTCGTAAGCCTTAGCAAAAACTGCATTTGAGCTAAATGTAAATAAAATTGCCAAGAACATTGAGGCAATTAAACCCACAGGCTTTTTGCTATATTTAACATTCATATTAATTTCTCCTAATTAAATAATAATCCTAGTTAACTTGTTAACTGGAAATTAATATTAACACACTTTTATAAGTTTGACCAATATATTTAACTTATACTAAATTTTTAGTATTTTTTTTATTCATATCTAATAATTTAAATAAAAGTGTGTTAATATATTTTACCTATACTAAAATTTACTTAAAAAAACAACACATGGGAAAAAACTCAACAGTAATTCAGGAAGATCCAGAAAATACACTTGGGAAAAGACTAAGGCTTCGACGAAAAGAACTAAAACTATCGATGAAAGAAGTGGCTATTTCATCAGGCCTCTCTATAGGTTTTATCTCTCAAGTTGAGCGAGGACTAACCTCTCCATCTCTAACTTCTTTGACTGCTATTGCAACTTTTCTTAAATCTGATGTTTCAAATTTTCTTAGCCAACCAAAAAGCAAGTCATCAATTACCCGCCATCAAGAACGAGATATTTATTCAATCAACAAAAATGGCTTGCAGTATGAACGTCTATCGGACGCATTTCCTGGACACATACTTAATAGCGTCATCATTCATGAGATGCCTGGCCATCGGACTGAATCAATAAGCCATGAAGGTGAGGAGTTTTTTTTCATATTAGAAGGCGCTATTACCATTTATATTGATGGAAAAGTTAATATTCTTGAGTCAGGAGACTCACTTCACTTTGACTCCTCTAAAAGCCATTCAGCATGGAATCACACAAATAACATAACAACCCTCTTGCACGTCTGCACAATGAACGTTTTTGGAGAAGAAGAGATGAGCAAAGAAATACCTGGAGTTTTTGATTGTCGTGGAAATCTAATTTTTTCAAAAGACCATAACATGGATCTCAACCTTCACAAGAGTCACACATAATGAAGGAAACTTAAACTTATGTCAGAATATTCAGAGCTATTTGAATCTTTATCTAAAAATAAAAATCATCCTCAAGATGCCTTTACTAGGCTCTATGAATTAGTGAATAAATCGATAGGAATAAAACTCTTTACACTTACAACATTCGACATACCTAAAGCAGAAGCTCAAAGAGTATACTCGAATATGCCAAAAGAATATCCTGTCTCAGGAATTTAATAGATAGTCTAGGATGTCAATCTGTTTGCAACCTTCCTATTGCTCTAGATGGCAAGTTACTGGGAACAGTAAACTGCCTTGACGAAGAAAATTATTTTACTTCAAAAAAAGTTAAAGAACTTGAGCAATTAAAGCTTCCAGCTCTTGCATGCTTTTTGCTTAATTTATTTAAAAAAATATAAGAGATTGACTATGAAAAAATCTAATATACGTGTTGCGACCGATGTTGGAGGAACCTTTACTGACTTAGTTTGTTTTGAAACTGATGCAGAAACAGGCAAACATTCTGTCGTTACTGCAAAGTCTGATACAACACCACCTGATTTTGAGACAGGCGTTTTAAATGTTCTTGCTAAGGGCAATGTTGACCCCTCCGAAGTCAGTTTTCTAGCTCATGGAACAACAGTGATTATTAACTCGCTTACTGAAAGAAAAGGAGTAAAGGTTGGCTTAATTACTACCAAGGGATTTCGAGATAGTCTTGAAATTGCAAGAGGAAATAGGCCTGATTTTTTTAACTTACATTATCAAAAACCCATCCCTTTTGTTCCTCGATATCTTAGGCGAGAACTACCAGGAAGGATGAGCTACCGTGGTGAAGAAAGCGAGCCCTTAGATATGGCTTTATTGCCAAATATTTTGAGTGACTTTAAATCAGAAGGAGTAGAGGCAGTTGCCATTTGTTTTTTACATAGCTATGCTAATTTTGCACACGAAAAAACCGCAATGAGTGAAGTACAAAAATTATGGCCTGAAGTTGCTGTGGTTTCCTCCCATCAAATTACTAGAGAGTGGCGAGAATATGAAAGAACCAGTACAGCAGTCCTGTCTGCATATGTTCAGCCAGCTGCAGAAAAATACTTGAAGCAACTTGCAAATGGATTAAAGAAAAAAGGATTCAAAGGAAGCCCTTATATTATGCAATCAAATTGTGGTGTAGATTCTTTGGAGTCAGTATCACGAATCCCTATTACAATGGTTGAGTCTGGCCCAGCATCAGGCTTTTGGGGAGCTGCAGAGCTTGGAAAACTAATCAATGAACCAAATGTTCTTGCCTTAGATATCGGCGGAACAACTGCAAAATGCTCACTTATAGAAAATGGTCAGGTGCGCATCATGACTAACTACTGGATTGAAAGAGATGGGAAAAGTGCAGGCTATCCAATTATGGTTCCAGTAGTTGATTTGGTTGAAATTGGCAATGGTGGTGGGTCCATTGCTTGGGTAGATGAATATGGCAAACTTCATGTAGGTCCACAATCAGCTGGCGCAATTCCCGGACCAGCGTCCTACGGAAAGGGGGGTATTGAAGCCACAACTACAGATGCCAACTTAAAACTAGGTCGCATAAATCATGACTACTTTTGTGGTGGATCAATTAAGGCAGATATGAAGGCTGCCAACTCAGCTCTAAACAATGTTGGGAAAAAATTAGGAATTACATCTATAGAAGCTGCAAGAGGACTCTCAAGCTAGTATCTCTTAATAGAGGCTTTGATCCTCGTGACTTTGTATTAATTGCATTTGGTGGCGGAGGTGGGATGCATGCTGTTGACTTAGCACAAGAGCTAGGAGTTAAAAAAGTTGTCGTTCCTGCAGCTGCGTCTGTGTTTTCTGCATGGGGTATGATGATGTCAGACTTGAGGCGCGACTACTTTCTAACTCATCTTGCTGACCTAGTTGATGGTGCAGCGTCAAATATTGAGGAAGCTTTTTCGGATGTAGAATCGCAAGCGATATCACAATTTAAATCTGAAGGTATAGAAAAGAAAAATATAAAATTTACCCGCTATGGAAATTTTAGATATAAAAATCAAGAACATACGACTGAGGTTAAACTTTCCGATGGAAAAGTTTCAGATGAGCAAATTGGTTTAATTGAAGACGAATTTCATAAAACCTATGAGCATGAATACACATATCGACTTGACATGCCTGTTGAACTTGTTGGAATCCATGTTGTTGCAACAACTGAAGTAGGAAAACTAACAATGAAGGAAATGCCTAATCAAAAAACTGATGAGTCAGCAGCTAGAAAAGGAGAACGTGATGTAGATTATGCTCTTGACGGTATTCACAAATCAATTCTATATGATGGCGAAAAGCTTATGCCGGGTATGAAATTTATTGGGCCCGCAATAATAGAAGATTCTGGGGCCACTACAGTAATCCATCCTGGAAATAAAGTGTATATTGATGGTTATACAAATATTCATATTGAAATATAGTTATGGCGCCCTTTGTCCTACCAACTTAAGGAGAAGAAAATGAAAAAAGAAGAATACGATCCCATTACTCTTGAGATTATTCAAAGCTCACTTCAGGCAACTGCCGATGAAATGTTTGCCTCAATAAGAAAGACAGCCATGAGCTCAATTATCTATGAGGTTTTAGACATGGGAACTGGAATCATGGATGCAGAAGGTGAAATTGCATCATCTGGCGCAGGAATACCTGCTTTTATTGGTGTGCTTGATAAATCAGTAAAAGTTATTTTGAAGAAATTTAATCAACCTGGTGATATTCAAGAAGGTGATGTCTTTATGACAAATGATCCATATTATGGAGGGGTAACACATCTAAATGATATAGTTGTTGCAATGCCAGTTTTCTCTGATGGTAAGCTTATAGCTTGGACAGCAGATATTGCACATAACTCTGATGTAGGAGGAATGGCTCCTGGCTCATTAACTGGAGACGCCACGGAAATCTTTCAAGAAGGAATCAGGCTTCCTGCTATTAAAGCTATAAGCCAAGGAAAGACTATTCAATCTGTTATGGATATTCTTATAGTTAATTCGAGAATGCCTGACACTATTTATGGGGATGTTTGGGCACAAATAGCAGCGGTTAGAATTGGCACAAAAAGACTTCAAGAGCTTGCTAAAAAATATGGCGCTGATGTATTTGAGAAGGCTATGGTAGAGTTCATGGATTTTGGTGAAAAAGCTTCTCGTGTCGAGTTGTCAAAACTACCTAAAGGAGTTTTTGAGCTTTCTGAAGAACAAGATGACGGCAGTGTTTATAATGTAAAAATAACAATTGGTGATGATCGATTTACTGTTGATTTGACAGACAACCCTGAACAACTGTCGTCCCCAGTTAACACCACACGTGATGGCGTCATGGTGGCTGCACAAATGATTTTTAAATCTTTAACAGACCCCTACTCTCCTTGTAATGGTGGATCCTTTAGACCTATAGAACTTATTACAAAGCCTGGAACGGTATTTGAAGCACAGGAGCCGGCTCCACTTGGCTTCTATTATGAAGTAGAGCTTAGAGTTTACGACATAATGTGGCGTTGTCTAGCTAAGTATATGCCTGAAAGATTATCAGCAGGTCATTTTGCTTCTGTGTGTGGCACATTTATTGGAGGAACCCATCCAGACACTGGAAGACAATATACTATAATTGAAGCACAAGTTGGTGGTTGGGGCGGTAGAGCAGGCGCAGATGGTAATAATGCGATGTTCAGTGGCTTCCATGGAGAAACATACAACTGTCCTGCTGAAATCAACGAGGCAAGAAATGGTCTCTGGGTTGATCAAATGTCCCTCAATACTGAGCCTGGTGGCGAAGGTGAATTTACAGGAGGACGTGGTATCGTTATGGATTACCGAATTCGCGCAGAAGATGGCTATCTAACTGCTGGCTATACCAGGTCAAAATTTCCAGCCTGGTCACTTGACGGAGGAAATGAGGGATCATCAAACTATGTAGAATATTTGCCCTCAGAAGGAAAAAGCGAAAGGTTTGCTTTTGTGTCTGGCTTAAGCTTAAATAAAAATGATGTGATTAGGGTTGTTACAGGAAATGGTGGTGGCTTAGGCAACCCTAAGTCGCGGAATAAAGCCCTGATCAGGGAAGACCTTAAAAATGAGCTGATAACTCCCGAAGTTGCAAAAACAATTTATGGAATGTCAGAAGCATAAATAGGAAAAGATTTATGCAAAACAAAATAAATTCAGTTCGTGCTCGCATGCAAGATAATAATGTTGACTTGGTCGCTTTAGGCCCAGGAACGCACATGAACTGGCTACTAGGCTTCAACCCCTATCCTGACGAAAGGCCCTGTATGCTTTTAGTGGGGCAAGAAAAAGAGGCTTTTTTAATGCCATCTGTTAACGCAGAAGGAGTAAGAGAGCAAACCAAAATACCTATGCATTGTTGGAATGACGAGATAGGTCCAGACCAAGCGCTTAAGGACGCTCTCTCATATATCGGCTCATCAGACGCAAAACATATTGCAATTGATGAGGCAATGCGCTCCCACTTTGCCTTGATTCTTCTTGAATCCCTATCCAACCCAACATATGAATTCACCGCTTCTACTGTAGGAGCACTGAGGATGCGTAAAGACCATGATGAATATATAAATCTGAAAGAAAATGCTTTGATTGACGATCGAGCAATGCAAGCTGGATTTGCAGCAATCAAGGAAGGAGTCAGTGAACTTGAAATTGGCGAAGCGATAAACAGTCACTTTATATCTGAAGGTGCAAAGCCTCAATTCTGCATTGTAGGCTCTGGCCCAAATGGAGCGTTTCCTCACCACCACACTGGCGAAAGAAAGGTTCAATATGGTGACGCTATCCTCATAGATATTGGAGGAAGAAAAGGGACTTTCCCAAGCGATATGACTCGCATGTCGGTTCTTGGTGAGCCGCCTGAAGGGTACCTAGAAATACATGCAATTGTTGAGAGAGCAGTACAGGCTGCTCTATCGACTGCCAAGCCAGGAGTCATAGCAAAGGACGTTGATGCTGCCGCTAGAGGCGTTATTACTGAGGCTGGTTATGGGGAATTTTTTGTTCATCGTACAGGACATGGTTTAGGTATTGACATACATGAGCCTCCATACATAACCGCCACATCTGAAGTGGTGCTTGACGAAGGCATGGTGTTTTCAATTGAACCAGGAATATATTTACAAGGCAGGTTTGGAGTCCGACTAGAAGAGATTGTAATATTACGTTCTGATGGTCCTGAAATACTCTCTGAGCTTCCCCGAAACCTAAACATAATCAAATAAAATTAACTGAATCTACTTCCTTTTTTGGAGTTCTGCTTTTGATGGCTTGCCTGTATCCGTACGTGGCATCTCTTTAAGCACTTCAAAAGCTTCTGGAACCATAAACTGACTCATAATTGGCCCACAGAATGAGCGTAATTCTTCCAGAGTCAGTGTTCTATTTTGTTTAAGCGTAACAAATGCCTTGACTTGCTCTTCTCCTGATCCATCTGGAATACCAATTACGGCACAATCAGTTACAGCAGGGTGTGTAAATATGCCTTCTTCTATTTCGTAAGCGGAAACCATTTCCCCTTTCACTCGAATTCTTTCCGACATACGAGAAAGCCAAAAAAGATCCCCTTCTTCATCCAGTCTAGCAAGGTCACCTGTGTGGAACCATGAATTACGCCAAGCTTTGGCTGTTTCCTCTGGCATGCCGATATATTTAGATGCCATGATAGCAGGCTCAAGTGGACGAATGACAAGCTCCCCAGACTCCCCTACAGGTAGCTCATTATCGTCTTCATCAACAACTGCTACTTTATAACGATCTAGCACTTTTCCAGCTCCGGTCTTATCAAAAAGAGGAAGCGCTACACCGCCAGCTTCGGTAGAACCATAGCCAGTGCCACGGGCTAACTTGAGCTTAAAGCGAGCTTCAAAATCGTCATGGTCAACAGGTAATGGTGTGCCCCAAATAAAGCGCAAATTATGCTTTGTTTCTTCCTTGCACGGCTCTGCTGTCCAAAGCAACTGCTGAACAGAGCCCAAAGACATAAACCATGTGGCCTTATAACGACAAACATCACTCCAAAAACTGGACAGGCTAAACCCTTGACGAAGAATTGCCTGGGCACCCACCATCATTGCCGATAATATATCGTACTGCGTTGCTCCTACATGATATAAAGGGTATGGTGTATAAACGCAGTCCTGTTCAGTGAGATTGAACGCCTCTATCATAGATTCTGCAGCCCGCACAGAAGACCTATGCGGAATGTCGCACCCCTTCGAGACACCTGTAGTGCCAGAAGTAAAAAGAATAACAGCGATTTCTTCATCACTGAACTCACAAGAAAAATTTGAGTCGGACTCACCAAGAATCGACTGCCATGGCAATACTTCTAGACTAGGAAATAGCTCTTTAGCGGGACGATAGTCGTCCATCATAATAATCTGCTCTAAATGATCTAGGCCTTCCATAGCCGCGCATAACTGTTGCAAATATTTACCAGAAGTGATCAGTATTCTGCACTTTGTCAGGTTAATCATGCGAGCGAGAGATGGTCCACGAGTATTATTGTTAATAGCCACTTCTACGGCACCAATTTTTTTTAACGCATATGAACTCGCCAAAAATTGAATGCAGCTTGGAAGCATAATAGCTACATATTGCTTTGAGCCAACCCCGAGATCAACTAATCCATGAGCAATTTGGTTTGTTAGTTGATTAAACTCATCATATGTCAAACATTCTCCGGTTTCGGCCTGAGTTACAAAAGCTTTGGAGCCGTATTGTTCAGCTGAGTTTTGAAGTAGCTTTCCAAGATTTACCTTCTGACCTTCACGACCAGTGAGAGGCGCTCTCTTCATTTTTTACTTTCCAAATAGATACACATTCAGTCTCCAAAAAAAAGAGGCCGAAAGGCCTCTTTTTTATTAAATGATGGTGCCGACACACGGACTTGAACCGCGGACCTACTGATTACAAATCAGTTGCACTACCAACTGTGCTATGTCGGCTTAGGGCGAAATTATACAGCAATGGATTTTTTTTCAGCAATATTTTAAGCGCGCTAATAATGTTAATTTTTACGTTGTTTCAATGCCAATCTAATGCCTATAAAAGCGAGCACTAATGCCATCAAAAACCACTGAATGGCATAACCAACATGTCTTTCAATGCTGACAGTATAAGGCTCCCATTGTCTAACAAAACCGTTCTCAGCTTCAGGGCTTAATAAGCCAACTACGCTGACAAAATTTAATGCAGCTGTTGCACTCATTTCGTCCAAATCAAGGGCCTGAATCAAAACTGGAAATTCTCCTTTGATTTCACTGGTTTTAAGCTCCATACGTTTAACTGGTTTTGATATTTTCACCTCAATCTCTGTAAGCTTTTCTCCTATACCAATATCGGCTAATGTTTCTCTTTTACCATTCCAGGGTATAAAACCTCGATTTATCAAAACAGCATTCGAAGCGCCTTTCAAAATAAAAGGCGTTAAAACATAATAGCCTGAAACCTGGTCAACGATTTGGTTGTCATAGATGAACTGCTTGTCATCAATATAAGACCCCTGAATTCGAACATGATAATATTCCTTGTCTTTTAGAAATTCAGCAGAAGCAACAAGCTCTACATCACCAGATTTAGCAATCGCGATTTGGTCTTCAATTGCTCGTTTTTCATTGGCGCGATCAAGTTGCCAAAAGCCTAGAGATACTAGTAGCACTAGAGTAGCGACTATTAGGGAGGCTGGCATGAAAAAACGAAATCTCATTATTGGGTGGGGAGTACACTGTTAGGCTCAATCCATCCCATAAAGCTTGCAAACATCAATAAAACAAACAAAAAAACCGACAAGCTGATGCGCGCCCTTAAGGATTTAAACATTTTGTCCGAGCCCTTTTTCCCGCCTCTTAGCATTCCAACAAGCGCAGAGCCTAGGCTAAATAAAATGACAATAATGATTGCGATTACAATAATATCCATAAAATTCTCTGATCAACTGCAAAAAAAAGACCCCATCCAAGGGGCCTTTTAGTGAACCACTTAAAAACAATTATAGCCAGTAAACAAAAACAAATAGTCCTAACCATACCACGTCAACAAAGTGCCAATACCAGGCAACGCCTTCGAAGGCAAAATGGTTTTCAGAATTAAAATGGCCTTTTTGGATACGATACAAAATAACAGTCAACATAATAGCTCCTACAGTCACATGAAAACCATGAAAGCCTGTCAATAAATAGAATGTCGATCCGTAAATACCAGAGGTTAGCTTTAAGCCATCGTGGTATGCATGGCCGTACTCAGTAATCTGGAACCCTAAGAACAATACGCCTAGAGCGATTGTCGCGATCATCCAAGCAATCAATGCATTGCGATGGCCTTTGCGTAACGCATGGTGAGCGTATGTAATGGTAACGCCTGAACTTAATAGGAGGGCTGTATTAATTGCTGGCAATCCCCAAGTATCAACCAATTTAAAGTTAGTAGAAAAAGCTGTTCCACCTTGTCCAATAGCGCCAGGTGTATTGATCAACGGCCAGGTAGCCTTAAACCCTTCCCACAGCTCAGGGGTAAACATGTTGTTGTCTGCACCACCAAGCCAAGGAACGCTGAGAATCCTTGCGTAGAATAGAGCACCAAAGAATGCGGCAAAGAACATAACTTCGGAAAAAATAAACCAGCTCATGCCCCAACGAAATGTTCTGTCTACTTGCTTGTTGTAGGTGCCGCTAATGCTTTCATTGACTACAGTTCCAAACCAGCCGAACAGCATAAATACAAGAATAGTAAGCCCTAATCCCATAACGGGAGCTCCCCAGCTGACATCATGCATTAGATTGGCAAAACCAACGAACGTTGTAGATATTCCTATTGAGCCAATAACTGGCCAGTAGGTGCCATGAGGGATATAATAATCTTGATTGCTCATTTTTCTTCCTCTCTTTAACTCTCTAACTTAAAAAAATTATATGACAGACTTACGTCTTTAATTCTTTCTTCCATTTCCGGCTCAATTACAAATCGGAGGTTCATTTCAACCTCTTCATGCGGCTTGAACTCCTGCCTAACAAAACAAAAACACTCTAATTTTTTAAAGTGAAGTGCTGCATCTGTAGGTGCAACACTCGGTATGGCCTGGCCAATCACTGTCTCCTCTGTGTTGTTCTTGGCAACATAGCTAACAGTATAAAACTTTCCAGGGACAACTTCAATTGAGCTAACTTTGGGTTCAAACTGTACCGGAAATCCAGGCATCGTTGATGCGAAAAAACTTACTTCAACTAGTCGCTCTTCATTCACTTCGTATTGCTGTTCAGCCTCTACCCTCCCGGTCGTACCATTAAAGCCAGTGATTTCGCACAAGACTTCATAAATCGGGACCAGTGCAAAAGCAAAAAAGAACATCAAGACGGGGACCGAAACTAGTTTGATCCAAAACCCTTTTGTTATTTTTTTTCTTTCCATAATCAACCATTAAGCATAATGGTCGCTACATATACTCCTATTGCAACGGCGCCAACTATAAGAGCAGTTATGATGGCACCTTTTTTATTTTTATTATCAGCCATTAGCTGTGTTGCGACTCTGCCAAAATGTCCGCACGAGCAGGTGGCGAATTAAAACTGTGGTACGGTGCCGGCGATGGCAGCGTCCATTCAAGCCCCTTGGCGCTATACCAGGGCCGTGAATCTGCAGGCTTTCCATTACGTATACAGTCAACAACAATGTAAGCAAACAGTAGAAACGATAAACCGAAAGCGAAACCTCCAATTGAAGAGATGTAGTTAAAGTCAGCAAATTGCAGAGCATAATCTGGAATGCGACGCGGCATGCCTGCAAGCCCTAAAAAGTGTTGAGGGAAAAACAGCACATTGACAGATATCATTGCCCACCAGAAATGCACCTTGCCAAGCCTTTCGTTATACATCCTTCCTGTCCATTTTGGCAGCCAGTAAAACACCGCAGCAATAATCCCCCACAACGCTCCTGTTACCAGAACGTAGTGGAAATGCGCAACCACAAAATAGGTGTCGTGATACTGAATATCAGCTGGGACGATACCCAACATTAATCCAGAAAATCCACCAATTGTAAACAGTATAACGAACGATATAGCCCAAAGCATTGGCGTTTCAAAAGTCATAGAACCCTTCCACATTGTCGCCACCCAGTTAAAAACTTTTACACCAGTCGGCACCGCAATCAACATCGTCGCATACATAAAGTAGAGCTCTCCTGCCACCGGCATGCCCGTTAAAAACATGTGATGTGCCCAAACAATATAGGACAGGAAAGCAATTGAGGCGGTTGCATAGACCATCGACGTATATCCAAACAAAGGCTTACGTGCAAAGGTCGGAAGGATATGTGAGATAACACCAAACGCCGGCAAAATCATAATATAGACTTCAGGATGGCCAAAGAACCAAAAAATATGCTGGAACATTACCGGATCTCCACCGCCAGTTGCATCAAAAAACGCAGTACCGAAGTTACGGTCTGTAAGCATCATTGTTACGGCACCAGCCAAAACAGGCATCGCACCGATCAACAAGAAAGATGTAATAAGCCAGGTCCATACAAACAATGGCATATCCATTAACCTCATCTCTGGAGCCTTCATGTTAAGGACGGTGGCAATAATATTAATCGCCCCCATGATTGAGGAGAAGCCCAACAAGTGAATTGCAAAAATAAAGAAGTCAGTTGAGTCAGGCGCAAAAGTGGTTGAAAGTGGCGCATAAAATGTCCAACCGAAAGCTGGCGCTCCACCCTCCATAAAAAATGTGCTCAACAAAATTGCCCCGGCGAATGGCAGAATCCAGAAGCTCCAGTTGTTCAAACGTGGCAAGGCCATATCGGGCGCTCCAACCATCATCGGGATGAGCCAGTTAGCAAGGCCTACAAAAGCGGGCATAATGGCGCCAAAAACCATAATCAGGCCGTGCATCGTTGTTAATTGATTAAAAAACTGTGGGTCCATTAATTGTAAGCCGGGATGTAAAAGCTCGGCACGAATGCCCATTGCAAATGCGCCGCCTAAAAGCAACATTAAAAAGGCAAACCAGAGATAGAGCGTACCAATGTCCTTATGGTTGGTTGTTTTCACCCATCTTAATAGGCCCTTTTCAGGTCCATGATGATCATCGTGTGCTGCTACTGCTGAAATGGTGCTCATTCGTATCTCCTTAAATTAACGTGCAGACGTAACATCTGATGGTTGAACAACGGAGCCATTGTTGCCAAAGGCTCTTCTTTCATAAGTAATCACTGAGGCTAGGTCAGCGTCTCCCAGCATTTTGAAGGCAGGCATACCGCCCTTGCCATTAATCACTATGTCCAAATGATCGGCAGCAGGGCCATTGGCAATAGTTGAGTCTGTCATTGCCGGGAAGGCGCCTGGAATGCCTGAGCCATCTTTTTGATGGCAACCCGAACAGTTGACATTATAAATAACCTCACCATTTGCAACAAGTTCGTCCTCTGACCAGGTCTTTGTTGCACTTGCAACGGCTGCAGCTTTCTCAGCTTTTTGCTCAGCAACCCATGCCGCAAAAGCGTCTTTAGAAACAACATCGACAACAATTGGCATGAAGCCGTGGTCTTTGCCGCAGAGTTCAGCACATTGCCCTCTGTAAGTTCCTTCTTCGGTAACCTCGACCCATGCATCGTTAATAAAGCCAGGATTGGCGTCTTGCTTGACTGCGAAATCCGGAACCCACCAGGCATGAATTACATCATTTGCAGTTATCAGAAAACGCACCCTGGTATCCACAGGCAACACCAAACGTTTGTCAACCTCTAAAAGATAGTTTTCAGGCTTGTCATCCTGCGTAATAGCATCTCGAGAGGATTGAGCAAGGTTGGACATAAATCCTATGCCCTCTTCAGGGTAGTCATATTGCCACTTCCACTGATGACCGGTAACCTTAACAGTCATGTCAGCCTTATCTAAGACCTCAACATCAATCAAGACTTTGGACGCTGGAATCGCCATTGCTATGAGTATTAGAATGGGAATGCCTGTCCAGATAAATTCAACGGTTGTGCTGTCATGAAAATGGGCCGCTTTGACGCCCTTGGACTTTCTGTGGGTGATGATTGAATAAAACATTGCGCCAAAAACAACGATACCAATAGCGAAACATACCCAGAAAACCATCATATGCAGACTATAGATATCTCCACTTATAGTGGACACGCCTTTTGTCATGTTCAGACCGTATTCTGCTATCGCAGCTCCCGAGCTCATTAATGCGGCAATTGCGCCTGTCAGGGTCAACAATTGTTTCATAGATTCTCCAAATTTAATCTTTTTCAAGCGATTACAGACAAAAAAACAAACAAATGATACCTGTTTATTGCTTTTTTACCAAGCAATAATCCGCCTTTATTCTCAATGTGAATTGAACTTTTTTCATTAACGCTGAATCTTGAATCAAAGCAGAAATATTGGCAGTCATAATTATATAAAAAAAATCCAATATTTGCTTACCTTTTTATGGTTTTAGAATTAGATAAAAATATAGCTTTCTTTGTGGGCTCGCTTCATTAAAATGTGCCTGTACTAAACCTTTGAAACTTCTCTTATGTACACAAAAACACTTAACATTGCTCTTTTATTGGCCATTGTAGTGGTGGTGCTTGGTGCATATACGCGTCTTGCTGATGCCGGTCTTGGCTGTCCTGACTGGCCAGGATGCTACGGCAAACTAATTGTTCCTGATGTTGCCTCGAGTGAGTTTGAGAGGCCTCTTGATGTAGCGAAGGCATGGAAAGAAATGATTCACAGATACGCGGCCTCGATCCTAGGGCTATTAATCATTGCAATTTTTTTCCTTGCAGCCTTTCGTAAAACGCCGCGTTATCAATCAATCAAGCTTCCTGCCTTTTTGGTTCTGTTGGTTGGATTCCAGGGCGCCCTAGGAATGTGGACAGTTACTGAGTTGGTCCACCCTGGTATAGTTTCGATGCACTTAATGGGAGGCTTTGCAACGACTGTTCTGCTGCTATGGCTTCTTTTAAATCAAAACGTTCCAAACCGAATTAACCAGCCTATTATAAAGCGCCATAAATTAATACTGGCCGCCTCTATTGTTCTATTATTGGTTCAAATCTTTTTAGGGGGGTGGACAAGCTCGAACTATGCTTCACTTTCTTGTGGGGAATACTTTCCAACCTGTTTGGGAGAGTTATGGCCGGACAACTTGGATTTCAAAAATGCGTTTTTTTGGGGGCCGCTTGGCATAGATTATGAGTTTGGTGTGCTTGAAAGCGAAACCAGAAGCGCGATTCAAATGCTTCATCGAATTGGGGCTCTTGTTGTAACCTTGTCATTGGCCTTTTTGATTATCAATTTTAGAAACTATCCCAGACTTAAAAATAATCTATTGCTGATACTCTCACTATTAGCGCTGCAGGTAGTGTTGGGCATTATGAATGTTGTTTTATCATTACCCATACTTGTAGCGGTTTTACACAATGCTGTTGGCCTAGGCCTTTTATTAAGCTTGATTGGCTTGTTACACAAAATAGTTAATAACCCAAAAGCTTAAAGTATAATTTGCGGTTTTCTCGCTTAACTCAAAAGCCCCACAATGAAAAAGATTAATCAATTTATTTCACTGGCCCTAGTGCTTCTTTTTGCCATTGCTGGTGCCCTATACTTTGGCGGACAAGAGAACATTGAAGAGCTTAAAAAATCAGTTGCGCCTACAGCGTCAATCTATCCCGAAGCTAAACCTTTTTCTGAAGAGCTTAAATTTATAAACGATCAATCTGAATCATTGAGTTTGTCTGATATATCTCAAGAGAAATGGGTTCTTATGTATTTTGGCTACGCCTCTTGCCCAGATGTATGTCCTATAGACCTTTCAAAAATCAACCTCAGTTTTGAGATGATGAAGAACAAGGACAAGCTTCAAGTTGTTTTTGTTTCGGTGGACCCAGCTCGTGACCTAGGAGTGCTTGACCAATTTGCTGGCGCCTTTAATTCGTCTTTTCTTGGGTTGACAGCACACAACCAGGAACTAGAAGCTATTAGCAAATCTTTGGGTGTTTATCATCAAGTCGTTGAGTCTCAAAAATTAGCTCAATCAGACCACAGCAGTCATGAACATGAAGAGGTTGGCTCACATGAACACTATGATGTTGACCACACAGCTAGTTTTTTATTATTTAATCCTGACTTGAAATTAACGGCGCTGTTAACCAGTCCTCACGAACCACAACCAATGGCGGAAGCGCTTGACAAGATTATCGATACACTAAGTTAGGCCAATCCTTGCTGTCGCTTTGAAGGCTTAAAGCGCCCCTTTCATGACTATGAGACAGCCCCAAAAGTTATCAAAAGATAATGGTCAACCAAAAGAGAAACAAACAAAACCATTAGGTAGTTGACTGAATATTTGAATGTTTTAAAGGCTATTTTTGGATTGTCAGGTTCACGACAAATCTTAATAGCGTAGCCCAAAAAAAGCACTCCGAGCATAACCGCAGAAACCAAGTAAATGACTCCACTCATGCCCGTTAAATATGGCAGAAGAGTGACAATAAACAAAAGCACTGTGTAAAGAAGAATTTGCACCCTAGTAAACTGAAGCCCATGGGTGACCGGCAGCATTGGCACGTCGGCCTTTTTATATTCTTCATGTCTATGAATCGCCAGCGCCCAAAAATGAGGGGGAGTCCAAATAAACACTATCAAAAAAAGCAACAGCGCATATTCAATGCCTTGCAATCCAGCAACTGAAGTCCAACCCAAGACTGGAGGGGCTGCTCCAGCAGCTCCCCCAATAACTATGTTCTGGGGTGTGGCTCGTTTCAAATACATGGTATAAAAAACTGCATAGCCAATAAGAGAGAGAAATGTTAAAACAGCTGTCAGCGAGTTAACATAAACAATCAACATACCTATCCCTAGAAACCCCAAAAACAAACCCCAGATTAGCGCCTGATTTCTGCTTACTTTGCCTTGAGGCAAAGGACGACGGCTTGTTCTTGACATTTGAATATCGATTTTTTCATCGACAATATGGTTAAAAACTGCCGCTGACATTGACGAAAGCGCAATGCCTACAGAGGCGGCAATTATAAGCAACAGGTTTGGCAGGTATGGCACAGCCAAGAGCATTCCAACAACTGCCGTTAGCATAATAAGCGAAACTACCTTGAGTTTACAAAGTTCTAACAAGTCGGCAATTGATGGCATAGTTCCCATTAACCTATTCTGGAATATTTAAATAGTCGCTTAAGGTCTTTTATAACGAGCCTGATGTCGATATTTTGGGGCTCATAATAGAGCATTATGTTGCCAATTGGATCAATCAAGTAGATGGCATTTTCGGTATATTTTTTAAGCCTCTGTGTAAGCTTTTCACTAGTCACTCTTGCCCTAATCAAGCTCTCATCATTGCTTTTCGATGTTGAGCCGTCCTCGATAATAATCATTCTTTGAATCCTTCGCATATCAGCGTTCATAAGTGTACGAATAGTTTTCATATCTGCAACTGCTTTTTCACAAGCATCGTCACAACGATTTGAGACGTAAACCATGGTCCATATGCCTTGTAAAGAGCTGCTGCCTTCAATTTCTATATCATCCTCATCGGTCACAATTACAGGTCGAACCAGCTCCCCATAGTTAACTGTGCTTTGACTGAAATAGCCTGGATTGGCATAGAAAAATAGCGTGCCAAAAGCTATTGGCAATATAAACATGGCCAACAACACCCAAAATTCTTTTCTTGCCGTCATTACTTTCCTTGATTCAAAAGTGCGTAATCATACGCTGTTGAGATTCAAAACTCAATATGCCTTAGAGTCGAACTTCAATGCCATTTTCCTGCATTGATAGCTTGGCTTCGGCTACCGTATATTCTCCAAAATGAAAAATGCTGGCCGCTAAGACGGCGTCAGCGCCGCCCTCAAGAATCCCTTCTGACAGATGGGACAAGTTGCCAACACCTCCAGAGGCTATTACAGGAACATCTACGGCGTCAGATATAGCCCGAGTGAGCGTTATATCAAATCCATCCTTTGTGCCGTCCCTATCCATAGAGGTTAGCAACACTTCCCCAGCGCCATAATCCCCCTCAGTCATATTCACCGCCCACTCGATAGCGTCGATGCCCGTTGGTTTGCGCCCACCATGGGTATAAATTTCCCATTTCGGAGGATTGTCAACAACCCGTTTAGCGTCAATTGCAATGACGATGCACTGCGAACCGAAACGCTCAGAAAGCTCGCGGATGAGACTGGGATTCAAAATCGCAGCAGAATTAACCGCAACCTTGTCAGCTCCAGCATTTAGCATGGCACGCACGTCTTCCGCTTTGCGAATGCCGCCACCGACAGTGAGCGGAATAAATACCTGCTCAGCTATTTTTTCCACCATAAGGGCGGTTGTGTCGCGACCTTCATGTGAAGCCGTAATGTCGAGAAAAGTAATCTCATCAGCCCCTTCATTATCGTATCGCTTTGCGACCTCAATCGGATCTCCAGCATCCTTAATGTCAACAAATTTAACGCCTTTGACGACACGTCCGTCACGAACATCAAGACATGGAATAATGCGCTTTGCTAAACTCATGGCAGATAATTTTACCGTATAAAGCTTAGCCGAACTGGTTTGCTATTCAGCTAAAAATTGTATTTTATACAGCCGTGAATTACATCTAGAATGCGATTAATAGCCGTGACACTTTACATTGGGATTTAAACGTCCTGTGGGTATAATTGCGCTCTATGAGTTCTGCCAATAATAAACAAATAAATAGCATTAAGGCGCCTCCAAAACATATAGCTATTATTATGGATGGCAATGGGCGTTGGGCAAAATCAAAAGGCCTGCCCCGCTCTAGTGGACACCAAAAAGGCGTGGAAAGTGTTCGTACAATTGTCAAGCATTGTGCCAAAATTGGTGTTAGCACTCTCACCCTGTTTGCCTTTAGTAGTGAAAACATGAACCGGCCCAAAAAAGAGGTTGGATTGTTGTTTAAATTGTTTCTCACGGTGCTAAAGAATGAAACAAAGAAACTTAAAGACAACAACATCAGGCTCGACATTATTGGCGATCTATCTGTATTCACCCCTGAAATTCAAAACCTTGCCGAAAAAGCACAACAAAAACTTCAAAACAATACCGGCCTAAATCTTGTGATTGCTGCTAATTACGGAGGCCAATGGGATATTGCAGAGGCCGCCAAAAAGATTGCCAGCAAAGCGGCCAAAGGGGATTTAAGCCCTGAAAATATTAACAATAAAGTGTTTGGTGCTCATACAGCCTTGGGACAATACCCTAGAGTTGACCTTTTGATTAGAACAAGCGGAGAGGTTAGGATTAGCAATTTTTTACTCTGGGATATTGCTTATAGTGAACTATATTTTTGCGACACCTTATGGCCTGATTTTGATTCTAAAAGCCTCGATTTAGCTATCAATAGTTTTCATTCTCGTGAGCGCCGCTTTGGCGCAAGGAACGGTGAAAAATAATGCTGATTAAGAGACTGTTAACGGCAGTCGTTTTAATTCCGCTGGTTGTTCTAGCAACTCTAAGGTTTGAAAGCTCGGAGTTTGCCATAGCGATGATGCCTGTTCTTGTCATTTGTTCTTGGGAATACGGCGGGCTTATTAAAATGAAGCGCTGGATTACCAAATCTTTTTATGTTTTAGCGCTGACAATCACTGCTTACTATGTAAACCAAATGTCTTTCTTGTTAATGCCGGTTTTAACTGTCACTTTGCTTTGGTGGCTAATTAACTCGTTTTGGATTATTAACTTCCCTAGACACACTCGTTCTTGGTACAGCCACCCAGCAACAAGAATAATTAATGGCTTTTTCTTTTTTGTTCCATTGCTTGTTGCACTAACAACGCTGCATCAAATTGACAGCACGCTTGTTTTGTTGCTGCTGGTTCTGGTCTGGGCTGCAGATAGCGGCGCTTATCTCGTTGGTCGTACGCTTGGGAAAAACAAGCTCCTACCAAATGTAAGCCCTGGAAAAACTGTTGAAGGTGCTGTGGGCGGAATATTGTTCTCTTTGGGCGCAATGCTCATCTATGTCCATTTTGGTCTTGAAAACGCTGACTTTACGCAGTATTTTTTCTATGGCGTTTTGTCTCTAGTTACCGCTTTTGCTTCAATTCTGGGTGATTTATTTGAGAGTCTTCACAAACGGATTGCAGGCGTCAAAGATAGTGGCATTGTGGTTCCTGGGCATGGCGGTTTGTTTGACAGAATAGACAGTCTCACCGCCTCAGCACCAATCTTTTTGTTAGCCTATGGTTCTCTAACATGAAAAATATTTGTGTTCTGGGCGCTACTGGTTCAATTGGGCTTAACACCTTGGAGGTTGTTTCACTTCACCCAGACAAATACAAAGTGTTTGCACTCAGCGCAAACACTGACTGGAGAAAAATGCTTGAGCTCTGTAAATTATACGAACCGGCTTATGCAGTAATGGTTGATCCAAATTCTGCCGAACATTTACACAAATTAGCGCCTGAAAGCGTGACCGTTTTGTCTGGCGAGGAAGCCCTTACAAAGGCTGCAGCTCACAAACAAACAGACTATGTCATGTCAGCCGTTGTAGGTAGCGCAGGAATGTCTTCCACGCTTGCCGCGGCAGAGGCGGGCAAGCGTATCATGTTGGCCAATAAGGAATCTTTGGTGCTCGCCGGCAACTTACTAATGAACGCAGTAAAAAAACACGGGGCTGAATTAATACCTGTTGACTCTGAACATAGCGCAATTTTTCAGTGCCTTCAGGGAAGTGCCGTAGGGCTGAGTAAAGTTCAGCTAACCGCCTCAGGAGGTCCGTTTCTTCACACACCGTTGCAAGAGCTTGCCTTAGTAACGCCCAGCCAGGCATGCAAGCACCCTAATTGGAAAATGGGAAGAAAAATATCTGTTGACTCCGCCACTCTCATGAACAAGGGGCTTGAGACAATTGAAGCACATTTTTTGTTCGCCCTAAGACCCAATCAAATTGAAGTCGTCATCCATCCACAAAGCATTGTTCATTCGCTTGTTCATTTTGACGACGGCAGTGTTTTATCTCAGCTTGGCCTGCCCGACATGCGAACCGCAATATCCTACGCACTTTCTTATCCTGAACGACAAAAATCTGGCGTCGACTCACTTGACCTAACACAACAACCGCCTTTAGAGTTTTTAACGCCCGATTTAGACGCTTTTGGCTGCCTTAGATTAGCCTACAACGCTCTGAAAACAGGCAAAAACGCCCCTGCCACACTTAATGCAGCCAACGAGATTGCGGTGGGTGCATTTCTTAATAAACAAATAGGTTTTCTAGACATTAGCAAAACCATAGAAAGCGTCCTTGATACAGTTCCTACCGCAAATCTTGACACACTTGCAAGTGTCGTGGAAAATGACCAGCTTTCTCGACAAATAGCAAAATCTGTTATTGAATCCCGTGCCTGACAAAAAAGTACTGCCTTTTATCAAGTTTGTATTGCTTGCCATTGCCCTGACATTCTCTGTTTTGGCGCCTACAGCCAAAGCAGACGGAAAGCATGACTTTTTCTTTGAGGTGTCTCGAGGAGACGCCTTCTACAAGTTTTTCTATAGCGCAGGTCTTTCTGGAAGGCTTTTAAAAAAGCTCATGGATTCCGATGAGAGGGCACAAAGGTTAAATCATATTCATCCAGGAGACAAATTTAAAATTTCACTTGATGAAAACCACAGCCTGAAAAAAATTGTCTTTGTTCCTCTAAACGCAAACCCTATGCTTATAAGCTATTCAAAGAAAAAGTTTAGCTTTGTTGTCGTCAACATCCAGCCCACAGAAGACATAGCACATTCAACTATTACTATTAAGAAATCTCTAAATTACGACGCTAAGAAGGCGGGAATTGAAGCTGAAGTCATTAAATTGATGGTTGATAATTTTTCTTGGGAGCTCGATTTAAGAAGAGATCTTCGCAAGGGCGACAAGTTTTTGCTTGTCTGGGATGGCGAAAAAACACCCTCTGCTATGATTTATGTCGGCGACCGAAAAACCATTGCTCTTTTTGCTTATAAGGATTCAACAGGGCAGAAAAAATACTACACCTCTGAAGGTAAGACCCTCAACGACTCTTTTAGCTTCCCGCCATTAAAAAAATATACCCGTATTAGCTCAGGCTTCCAAAAAAGTCGTTATCATCCAACACTTAAAGTATGGCGCTCCCACTTAGGAACTGACTTTGCAGCACCAAAAGGAACCCCGGTTTTTGCGCCAGCGAAAGGCGTTGTCAAGCACTTGGCCACCTTGACTGGTTATGGCAATGTAGTCTATTTACAACATGGAGCCGAATACCTTACTGTTTATGCTCACTTGGCAGGCTTCAAAAAAGGCCTAAGAACCGGCGCCAAGGTATCTAAAGGAGACCCCATTGGCTTTGTGGGAAGCACTGGACAATCAACCGGTAACCATCTTCATTATGAGATTCGTCTCAATGGCGTCCATAAAGACGCTGAAAAATTCAAGCCCCCAACGCAATCTTTTGTTCCAAGTAGCGCTATGGCTGTCTTTAAAGATCACTCAAAACAAGTACTCTCGAAGCTAGGAATAAAATAAGCCCTGTTCTGGTTGGCTCCTTGTCTCATCAGAGTCAAACGTTCAAGACATTCCATTAAAATAAAAACTTTACATTAGGCCAGTATGGTTATGCAAACCCTTATAAACACCAAATTAAGTTTGCCGCTTCTACATAGAGGCAAAGTTAGAGATATTTTTGATATTGACCGTAGCAACATGCTGATTGTCGCGACTGACAGACTCTCAGCGTTTGATGTTGTGTTTGACCAGCCCATTCCTGAAAAAGGCGTGATTCTCACCTCTATTGCAAATTACTGGTTTCAAAAAACCGCACACATTATTCAGAACCACTTAACCGACATAAGTCCTGAAGAGGTGTTGCCACAAGATGAGGCTGAAATGCTTGCAGGGCGAGCAATTGTCGTTAAAAAGCTAAGGCCCTTGGCAATAGAGGCTGTCGTTAGAGGCTACTTAATTGGCTCTGGATGGAAAGAATATCTTTCTTCAGGTATGGTTTGTGGCATTCAGCTACCACAAAATATGAGGCTTGCCCAGAAGCTTTTAAGGCCTCTCTTTACGCCCTCCTCAAAAGCAGGCGTTGGCGAACATGATGTCAATATATCCTTCAAAGAAACAGAGGCCATTGTCGGCAGTGAGCTTGCAACTCAAATCAAGGAGATAAGCTTAAAAATCTATCGATTTGCTGCAGAACACGCCCTCAATTGTGGCATTATAATCGCTGACACGAAGCTGGAGTTTGGTCTTGATGAAGATAACCGACTGACCTTAATGGACGAATTATTAACACCTGACTCTTCTAGGTTTTGGTCTGCTGAGAATTATCAGCCAGGGAGCAGCCCAAAAAGCTATGACAAACAAATTATAAGAGACTATTTGGAAACACTTGATTGGAACAAGAAGCCGCCTGCCCCTAAACTGCCGGACAAAATTATAGCTAAGGCCACAGAAAAATATCACCAAGTTCATTCAATATTATGCAACTGAGCGGATACATAGATAA
>LUME01000032.1_pt1 | contig 23263 bp, 17 predicted proteins | sample 729951 | NCBI WGS metagenome assembly LUME01 (sample SAMN03860271, study PRJNA289734) | marine metagenome | biome: seawater column; feature: ocean; material: water; isolation source: Red Sea water column Station 34 - depth 200m | place: Saudi Arabia: Red Sea | collected 2011-10-15 | depth 200 m | reverse complement strand
CGGATTTTATTTTAGAAGCAGGACAATCCATTACCATTACCAATGAAAATGGTGCTGATGAAAATCATATCAGCGTCACAGGGGGCATTGGGTTTAGGGATGTTTCTGAGGGGGCAAAAATATTAATCAATGATGGACGAATCCAGCTTCAGGTTGAAGAAACGGTTTCGAAACATTCAATTAAATGCAAGGCTGTGATTGGCGGTTTAGTGGAGCCCCGGAAAGGGGTCAACTTCCCCGGCATTACTTTAGATGTACCACCCTTAACGGACCAAGATAAAACTGATTTAAAGATGGCGTTGGAATTGGGTGCCGATTGGATTGCTCTTTCATTTGTTCGTTCAGCGGAAGATTTGAATGAAGTGTTGGCTGTCATGGATGAAGTTGACAAACACCTGCCCGTCATGGCCAAAATTGAAAAGTGGGAAGCCCTCAGCGATATCGGCGCTATTACAGAATCATTTGATGCGGTCATGGTGGCTCGGGGCGATTTGGGTGTGGAGATTCCTGCAGAGCAAGTACCCTTGGCACAAAAACAAATCATTGATGTGGCAGGAGCCTTGGGTAAACCGGTGGTGATTGCCACTCAAATGCTGGAATCCATGGTAGATAGCCAAACCCCCACTCGGGCTGAAGTAAGTGATATTGCCAATGCCATTATTGATAGCGTAGATGCACTTATGGTCACCGGCGAAACGGCTGTGGGGAACTATCCCGTGGATGTAATTCAAACCTTAAAAAGGGTGATTGACGAAACGGAACAAGCCACACCATCGGGACGAAATTCCCTCCCCGAGGAAGTGACCAAAACGGCGGATGCAATTAGTCATGCTGTATGCGAAATTGCTCAGGATTTGGATATTAATCTTATTCTGACCATGACACACAGCGGGAGTACGGCTCAAATGATTGCTCGCTATCGACCCCAAGTAACTATTCTGGCACTAACCCCATTTGACCGCGTTGCTCGACAACTTCAACTGGTTTGGGGAGTTACCCCAATTAAGGTGGGTCAATATGATAATATTGAATCCGTACCGGACGTATGTGATGCAGTGTTAACGGAACGAAAATTGATCAAAAGTGGTGAATCCTACGTGATTACAGGTGGTGTGCCCATGGGTGTGGCCGGCACTACAAATTATTTATCTGTTCAAACATTTTAGACCATTTGCTAAGGAGGAGGTTCTTATGCGATTAAAACAATTGTTGATCTTTGCGTCTGTTTTTGGTTTTATTAACGCACAGGAAATTTCAAAAGAAAACCATTGCTGCACTGTGCCTGGATTCTTGCCTAATAATTCTGTGGCGGATATGGCGGAGCCGGTTCAAGATAAGAAAAAATGGAAAGTGAATGGAGATCTCGGGCCTACAAAAACATTATCCTTCACCACCTCAGAAGGAACGTGGATTAGTCTGGATGTATCTCCCGATGGGCGTGAAATTATATTTGATCTTTTGGGTGATCTCTACACCATGCCTATTTCCGGTGGTGAGGCCAAGCGTATCTCTAGCGGACCGGCTTGGGATATTCAACCTGCCTACAGTCCAGACGGCAAATCTATTGCCTTTACCTCTGACCGATCCGGTGGTGATAATATCTGGATTATCGATCGAGATGGATCTAATCCCCGACAAGTATCAAAAGAAAAATTTAGACTGTTGAATAATCCGGTCTTTTCTGCGGATGGTCAATACGTCATTGCCCGGAAACATTTTGTTAATACCCGTTCGCTGGGTGCAGGCGAAATGTGGCGCTACCATATCAGCGGCGGCAGCGGTATTAATATAAACGACAGGCGAAACTGGCAGCACGATGCGGGTGAGCCGGATGTAAGTCCTGATGGGCGATACCTTTATTATTCTCAAGATGTGAGCCCAGGCAATACGTACCAGTATAATCGGGATCCTTATGGCACGATTTATGCCATTCACAGAATTGATTTTGAAACCGGGAAGAAAACCACTGTAACCGCCGGCCCCGGTGGTGCGGCAACCCCTCAAATTTCTCCTGATGGAAAGCAGTTGGCTTTTGTCCGCAGAGTTGGACTAAAAACCGCCCTCTTTGTCAAAGATCTGGCTACCGGCAATGAGCGGATGCTATATGATAATCTTAATCGGGATGCCCAGGAAACATGGGCCATATTCGGTATTCACCCGGGATTTAGCTGGACCCCTAATGGTAAAAATATTATCATTACTGCCAAAGGCGGATTTTGGAATGTGACTGTCTCCAATGGGGATGTAAAAGAGATTCCATTTACGGCAGAAGTAAATATGGATATCACTGAACCTTATGTCATGAAAAATGAAGTAGGCGGCAGTGATTTTAAAGTGAGCGTCCTCCTTCACACCCGCGTGAGCCCTGATGGGAAGCGGGTTGTATTCAATGCGCTGGGCAAACTTTACGTGGCAAATGTGGATGGCTCCAAAAGAAAACGCCTGACCAAACAGCATAATGGACTAGAATATAGCCCTGCTTGGTCCCCTGATGGGAAGCAAATCGCTTTCACCACATGGTCCGATAAGGCCCGGGGACGTATTGCCGTTGTAAATAGTAAAGGCGGTAAGCCTAAATTTTTGAAAGTAGCAAAGGGTCACTACTTTAGTCCGGCTTGGTCTTCAGATGGTTCTCAATTGGTCTACCGCCGTGGTGGCGGTTCGTGGATTCGTGGTACAGATCATGCCTCCGACACAGGCATTTATACTATTAAAGCAAAAGGTGGGAAACCAAAACTGGTGAGCAAGAGTGGGTCTGAGCCACGCTTCACTTCCGGGAATTCACGCATCCTTCTTTTGGGCAGAGAAAAGGGAAACCGCGCTCTTTACAGTATAGACTTAAACGGACAGGATAGACGCGTCCTGGCTACATCTAAATATGCCAATCGGATTATTCTCTCCCCCAACGAAGATTGGGTTCTTTTTGATTATCGATTCCATGTTTTTGCAGCACCTTTCTCCAAAATAGGGAAAGCCATCAATCTTGGGCCCAAAACGGACAGTGTTCCTGTAAAACAATTAACCGCCGGAAGTGGTTTCGAGCCCCATTGGTCAGATAATAATTCTGTCCATTGGACCCTTGGCTCTGAGCTTTTTACAACCGATTTGAAAGATGCGTTTTCATTCGTCCCCGAAGCGCCTGACTCACTATCGGATCCATCTGAATACGGCACTGAATTGGGATGGTCGGCCGAATCCCCATCGCCCAAAGGGTTAGTGGCCATCACCGGCGCAACGATCATTACCATGGACGGAGACAAGGTGATTGATAACGGTGTCATCATTGTAGAAAATAATCGCATCAAAAAAGTAGGCAGCAGCAAAATGAAAATTCCCAAAGGGGCAGATATGGTGGATGCCTATGGCAAAACCATCATTCCCGGGCTCATTGATGTTCACGCCCATATGGGCTTGGAATGGGACGGCCTTTCATCAGAACAGAATTGGCACTATCTCGCCAACCTCGCTTTCGGTGTGACCACTACCCACGACCCTAGTCGGGATACTGAAATGGTTTTCGCAAACTCCGAACTCCAGAAGGCGGGAAAAATTCTTGCTCCGCGGATTTACTCCACCGGCACCATATTATATGGAGCGGTCACCGGATTCACCGCAGAAGTAAATGGCTTAGACGATGCTAGACGGGCATTGAAGCGAATTAAAGCATTCGGCGGATTTTCTGTAAAATCCTACAATCAGCCCCGGAGGGAACAGCGCCAGCAAATCCTGAAAGCAGCTAGAGAATTGGACATGCTGGTCTATCCGGAAGGTGGCTCAACTTTTCAACATAATTTGAATATGCTGGTAGATGGTCATACAGGAATTGAACATTCCATACCTGTCTCTCCATTATATAAAGATGCCCTCACCCTGTATGGTGAAAGTGGTGTTGGCTACACCCCAACTTTAGTCGTGAGTTATGGTGGTTTGTGGGGCGAGAACTATTGGTATTCCAAAATGAAAATCTTTGAGCATCAGCATCTTCAGGGATTTTTTCCCCAACCATTATTAGATCAAAAACGGCGCAGAATGAAAATTGAGGAAGACGACTGGAATCATATCGAAAATGCCAAAGCGGCGAAGGCACTATCCGATGCTGGCGTAAAAGTAAACAATGGTGCCCACGGTCAGCTCGAAGGGTTGGGCGTCCATTGGGAAATGTGGATGCTGGCCCAAGGCGGCATGAGTCCTATGGAAGCATTGAGAGCATCTACCTTAAACGGTGCTGAATATTTAGGCATGGGTGATGATTTGGGTAGTCTTGAGGCGGGTAAACTTGCGGACTTGGTCATCCTGGGAAAAAATCCATTAGATGATATTGAAAATTCTGATTCGGTGGAAATGGTCATGCTCAACGGAAGGCTCTATGAGGCCAAGACCATGAATGAATTGGTCACGGGAGACAGCAAACGCCTGCCCCATTGGTGGGAAGAGTAAGTTTGAATTACACCCTTAAAAGTCCCCCCTCTTAGAGGGGTCATCTTCCGCAGAATGCTGAAGACGGGGTGTGTAAAATAGAAGGAAATAAAATGAGAAAAATGAAAAGGGTTAATACCTATATAATTAGCGGTTTGATTGCCGCAACATCTTTGTTTGGCCAAGTTGAATTATTGAATCCTCGTTTTGATTTCACACCGGGGATTCGCTATGACCGATCCATTTCATCACCAAAAGATTATCTCGGATATGAATTGGGCACGGAATACACCATTTATGCAGATGTGTTGAGTTATTTAAGAACTCTGGATGAACAATCGGACCGTGTTTCCATCCATCCCTATGGGAAAACCCATGAAGGCCGGGCACTGGAATATTTAGTGATTACGAGTGAAAAAAATCAGAAACGATTGGATGATATTCAAAAAAATAACCAGCGGCTGGCAGATCCTCGCAATATTAATCCTGCTGTGGCAAAAAAAATCATTCGAGAAAATCCGGGAATTTATTGGCTCAGTTATAATGTCCATGGCAATGAGGCCTCCAGCACTGAAGCGGTCATGCAGGTGGCCTACCGGTTAGCTGCCGGACGAGACAAAGAAACCAAAGCCATTTTGGATAATTCAGTTGTGATATTGGTCCCATGCATCAATCCGGATGGGCGGGATCGGTATGTATATTGGTATAAATCAGCCCAGAGCCATGTGACCAATGCGGATCAATTCGATTATGAGCATGACGAACCCTGGCCTGGTGGCCGGACCAATCATTATTGGTTTGATCTGAATCGGGATTGGGTGTGGCTAGTTCACCCCGAGTCCCAAGGGCGCATTGCAGCCTATCAAGAATGGCTCCCTCAAATCCATGTGGATTATCATGAAATGGGATTCAACAGAAATTATTTTACCATGCCCGGCACGACACCGCGCAACCTTATGCTGCCGGAACCTTATGAGGCTCTATCTGACACATTTGGTCTGGCAAACATCGCGGCCTTTGATAAACACAAAGTTATGTACTACACCCGGGAAGGATTTGATTTTTTCTACCCGGGCTATGGATCCTCCTATCCAAGCGTAATGGGTTCTATCGGTATGCTGGTGGAACAGGGCGGACACTCTCGTGGCGGGCGAGCCGTTGAAACGGATGATGGATACATTCTTACCCTTCGGCAGCGAGTCTTCGACCATTATGAAACATCTTTTGCTACCCTTTCAGCAGCTGTCCGAAACCGCCAAACTCTGAATCAATATTTCCATGATACTTTCCAGCAAAAAACCAATACGGGCAAATCAGCCGTCTATATCCTACCAGATAATCCCGGTAACCACCTTTATGATGTAGTTAATATGCTTCGCGCTCATGGTGTAGAAGTCCGAAAGGCCAAAGCGAACTTTACAGTCAACAAAGCCCATGCTTATGAATCCGGGAAGGCCTCGAGACAGGTCTTTAATAAAGGGGATTTCCTCATTTATACCGATCAGCCCCGTCACCTTTTTATTAATACAGTCATGCAAAGAGAAATGGCTATTGAAGATTCCATCATGTATGATATGGCTAGTTGGGCAGCGCCCCTTGCCTATAACTTGGATGCTTATTGGTCAGAAACTAAACCGCGAGTGAAGACTGATCTGGTAAATGAAAGTCTGACCTATTCGAGTAGCGTTAACCAAGCCCGTGATGCATATGCATATGTAATTGATTGGGATCAGCGCCATGCACCAAAAGCATTGGCTCACCTATGGGCGAAAGGATATAAAGTGCGTTCGGCGCGCAAAACATTCAATAATGGGACCCGCACTTATTCACAAGGCACATTGGTCATTCTCATGGGGCGCAATACGAAAAAGGCTGAATCCGTTCAGAGTGATATGGCCCAAATCGCCAAAGACGCTAGTGTAAACATTGAAGCCTTTACCACAGGACGAATGAAAGAAGGTATCGACTTCGGGTCAGGGAATATGGTCCCCTTAAAACCCCCCAAAGTGGGTCTCATGGTGGATTCGCCTTTCAACTCCTATACGGCAGGCCAGCTCTGGTATTTGCTAGATAAAGAAACAGAACTGGGTATTTCTAAACTGAGAATGAACCGATTAAATAGTCTGGATTTGAATCAATATGATGTTCTTTTATTCCCCGGCGCACGAGGCAGTTTGGATTCATCCATAGTGAAAAAATTGAAGGGCTGGGTTACAAAGGGGGGCACGCTGGTGGCTACAGAAGGCAGCGCCACATTCTTTACAGAAAAATCCGGCATCAATAAGGTGAAGACCGTCCAGCCACCCAAACCGGAAAAAGAAGGTATTCTGCCCAGTGCATATACTCGTTATGAAGATCGTTCAGATTCACTGGGCCTCAAGCGTATTCCCGGAACTGCATTTTACGGCATGATTGACAATTCAAATCCACTGGCCTTTGGGCTCCCGGATCGTTTATATACACTTAAACAAAGTGTGTCTGCCCTTGTGCCCGATCCGTCACTGCAAACTGTGGGGTATTATCACAAAGATGCCACGCAATTGAAAGTTGCGGGTTATGCATCCATAGAAAATCGAAAACTTTTAGCTGGAAAAACATTCGCCGCCATTCAACCTATGGGTCGTGGGAAAATTGTTTATCTGGTGGACAATACGCAATATCGCATGTTTTGGGTGGGACCATCCAGAATGGTACAAAATGCGGTGATGCTCGTACCCAATATGTAAAGGAATAATCATGAAGAAACTGAAACACATATTATTAATCACAATTGCCATTTTAATTGGGGGCTGCAGCAATGACGCGGCCCTGAAAAAACGGGCTTACGAATTGGCTCATGAGTTCATCATTACGGATGGCCATATCGATGTACCGTGGCGTCTCAATGACGGCTACGAAGATCTTTCTGTCCGGACAGAAGGCGGTGACTTCGATTATGTCCGTGCCAAAGAAGGAGGCCTTGATGCACCCTTTATGTCTATCTACGTCCCTTCCTCATACCAAGAAACCGGCGGCGCGAAAGAAAAAGCCGACTCACTCATTGATCTAGTCCAACGCATTGCTGATGACCATCCCGATAAATTCGAAGTCGCCACCAGCGTTGCAGATGTAAACCGCATCTTCGCCGACGGGAAAATTGCCCTACCCATGGGGATGGAAAACGGGGCGCCTATTTTGGACGACTTAAGCAACATCCAGTATTTCTACGATCGGGGCATCCGCTACATCACACTCACCCACGCCAAAGATAATCTCATTTGTGATTCATCTTACGACACCACCAATACCTGGGGTGGATTGAGCCCTTTCGGCCGTGAAGTGGTGAAAGAAATGAACCGCGTGGGCATTATGGTGGATATATCCCACGTCACCGATGAGGTGATCAATCAAGTGCTGGATATGACAGACGTGCCTGTAATTGCTTCTCATTCATCCTGCCGTCATTTCACTCCAGGATGGGAGCGGAACATGGGTGATAATGAAATCCGCAGATTGAAGGATAACGGCGGTGTTATCCAGATTAATTATGGTTCTTCGTTTGTGACGCAAGAAGCTCAGGACAAACGTGCGGCCAACAGCGAAAAGATTGCCGCCTATGCAAAAGAAAATGGATTAACTGCCGATGATGATGAATTAAAAGACTATGCGAAAAAAGTTCGGGAAGAAAATCCCATGTATGCGGACATTACAGAAGTGGTGGACCATTTTGACCGTGTGGTAGAACTGGCCGGCATTGACCACGTGGCCATCGGTTCGGACTATGACGGTGTAGGCGATACTTTGCCATATGGATTGAAAGATGCGGCTTCTTACCCAAACCTCATTTATCATTTGCTAAAGCGAGGATATTCTGAAGAGGATATAAAAAAAATCTGCTATAAAAATATCTGGCGGGTTTGGTCTGCCGTAGAGGCTGCGGCTGAATAAGTCATTTTAATAATTTAAACAAATGTATGGTGCGCAAATCTGCGTACCATACATTATTTATTATGGTCTTTAACGGCTTTAGATACTTTTCGCTGGAGCCAGCTCCTGGCAAATATATTTAATAATGGTATCATCCGTAATTTCCCCGGCGTGTACACACGTCGCTTCCCGGCAGCCATCCCTTTGATAATGCCATTCACGCAATCATCCAATTCGATCGCGTGGTTCCCATGGGTATGCTTCGATGCCCCTAACTTTTCTCCATCAGCCCCAAAGGCGTTGGTGCGCAAATCCGTACCTTTAATCCACCCTAAATATGCATCCATAAATTTTACCTTGCCATCCGATTCAATTTCCAGCGTTTCAGTAAAACCGCGGAGGGCGTGCTTCGAGGCGGCATAGCCCGCGTGTGCCGGAAAGCCCATCAGGGCCTGCGCCGTGGTAATGGATACAATAACACCCTTTGATTTTATTAATACTGGTAAAGATGCGTGGACACAATTCACGGCACCCATATAATTTACATCCATGAGTTTCTGAAAAAATGAAGGGTTGCTAATATCTTCAAAATTGGCCCACATGCTGACGCCTGCATTTAAAATTATGCCGTCCACACCGCCAAAGGTTGCCGCCGTTTTATCTACCAATGTCTTACAAGCATTTCGATCCGTAATATCGGTCGGCACAGCAATGACCCTACCTCCATCCGATTCAATTTCGTTCTGGATTCGGTTGAGTTTATTTTCACTCCGGGCGGCCAATACTACGCTGGCGCCGCGGGAGGATAAGCCTTTTGCCAGCCCTTCTCCAATGCCGGATGATGCTCCGGTAATGATAAAAATGGATCCTGAAATTTTTATGATAACCCTCTAAGGTTCGTTGGCAAATACGCCGTTGCGAATTCCAAATATATTGGTAGGGTCGTGGGCGTTTTTTAAATCTTTAATCAATTCAATACTGGAATTAGAAATGGTATCTTTTACAAAATCTTTCCGAATCTTGCCTACGCCGTGATGGTGAGAAATGGACCCACCCTTATCCATGATGGCCTTCCGGATGGCATGCTCAATTTCGCCAAAGAGTTCTTCCGCATCCGGTATATCTTTCACGCTCATCCCCAGCATAAAGTAGATGCAGACCCCTGTATGGTAAATCTGAGGAATGCGGTAAGAGATATACGGCTTCCCGGGAAAATTGTGTTTTGCATGGTAGGTTAACAGCGTTTCAGTGGCTGCTTCACAGACGGTTTTAATTTTACTCCACGGCACAGTGGTTTCCATGGTTTCACCAATCACGTGGTAGTCCGTTAAAAAATCCCGGATGTAAGCAATGGCAAAGGTGAGCAGATATCCCCGTTTTCCATTTCCGGGACCGCCAATCAATCCGCCATGCTGTTTAGCCAGTTTTAAAATATTTTTTTCTTGATAGGCCACTTCGCCCCTAGACCCCTCCATCACAAACGTAGTGGCGCACATTTTATCAGCATCAAACCCTTTCACCTTCAACACGAAGAATTTTTCTACTTTGCTCATGAATGCCTTAAAGCCTTCTGCTTTGGGCTTCAGTGCTTGACCAAATCGGAATTGCACATTATCTACCAGTCGCACACTGGATGGTACATAGTTGGTTTTGGATAGGTCGTAGAGAAATTTGGTTCCGGATTCGAAATCTTTAAAGATAACGGAGTTGTATTTTTTTGTTTCTGGCTTCTTATGAATTTTGAGGACAGCCTTGGTGATGATGCCCAGGTTTCCTTCTGATCCAAATAACATATTCTGAGGTTTAAACCCGATGGATGCACGGCTCAATGGCTCTACCTGTTCAATGACGCCTTTGGGTGAAATCATGGTTACATTTTCTACAATATCTTCAATATTGCCGTAGCGGTTTTTTTTCATACCGCTGGCGTTGGTGGCAATCCACCCACCCAAGGTGGAAAGCTCTACACTGTCCGGTTCGTGGCCCATGCAATAGCCTTTTGCCTCTAGCCAGGTTTCCAAAGCGGTGCCTGTAATGCCAGCCTGTACACAGACGCGACGATCCTCTTCATTCAACCATTCAATCTGATCCATACGGCGCATATCTACGGATACAATCATCCGCTGTTCTGCGTCTGGAATCATTAAGGCGCTGGTTACATTTGTACCGCCGCCATAGGGCACAAGGCAAACATCATGGGTTGCTGCCAATTGAATCAGCGCTTGCACATCTGATTCTGACTCCACATAAAATACCATATCCACACATCGCGCCACACGATTATATAATACTTTATACACTTCTTCTGATGTGGTTTGGCCATGGCTATGGAGAAGACGATCTTTATCATCTGTGGTAAAATGATCTTCAGAAAAATCTCTCCTTACTCCGTCCATAAATTCTTGATTCAGGTTAGGCGGTGTTACTGGTTTATGCTTCACTTCTGCCAATTTATCGTTGGGGTCTACCGTTATGCCTAAAACTTCTTCAATATAAGGGATAAAGTCAGGCATCCGCGTGCCGGAGAGTTCATAGCGGTCTCCCACCATTGATACGGTTCTGTCTTCATTCAAAACAAAACTGGAATCCTTGTATCCCCATTTGTGGCCCCAGGTGGTGTGCTTGCTTGCAAAAAATTTTTTATCCGGCATAGAATGATTTTCTTTCTTGTTGGATTTGACCTTCTAAAGTTTTGGTCATCTGATTGATCTGCTCATAATGGTCGCTGTCTTCTTCCGTGACAAAATCAGAAGGATGAATCGGTGGTAATATTTTGACATTCACACGGGCAGGATACATAATGAAGCGTCCCTTGGGCCATGACCGAAATGATCCGTCAATAAATATAGGCACTATGGGCGCATTTAAATGAACTGAAAATCGGGCGGCCCCTTTTCGAAATGGTCTCATCATATTGGGCTCTCCCCTCGATCCTTCCGGAAAGATAACCAGGTTCCTTCCATCTTGATCCATGAAGGCTCGGCATAATTCGATGGTATCATCAAATGTAAAGGTATCACCATTTCTCTCCTCCGTTTTTCGGGCAATGGGCACTAAGTTCATGACAAAGTTGGTTAGTGTCCGTTTTACGGTGCTATCAAACCAGTAATCTTTGGCCGCCAACATGCCAAAATAATTGAAGCTCTTTCCTGCGGCTGCACTGATGAGGGCCACATCCATATGGCTGTTATGGTTGCTGGTAAAAATGGCTGATTCATTCGGGAGGTTTTCACGCCCTGACACCCGAACAGGTGTATACCATAGAAATACAAACTTGCACCAATAATAAAACATCTTTTTCCAAAATTGAAAAAAGAGAGGCTGTTTGTTAACGAGATATGAATATTGCGGGTCTGCTAAAACGGACATCTCTGCACGTATTTATCGACCATAGGTCATGTGGGCTTGGGTAAAGGTATCGGAAGCAATGGCTGAAAAAAGTGAAATCTCCAAGGCCAATGCAGAGGCGCCGATAATTTCTGCCAGCTTTCTCGCTGCAAATTTACCTTGATCGCATCCAAGCAATTTCAAATTTTGTTTTTGGGGTAATAACCTTGTGCCACCGCCCACTGTACCAATAGTTATTGTCGGTAGGGTTAATCTGAATTTTACACCATTATCCGTTGGCTCTGTCTGGTAATGGCCAATAGAGTTTTCAGCCACGCATGCTGTATCCTGGCCGGTGGCCAAATAGATGGCAGTGAGCGCATTTGAAATATGCAAATGACACCCCTCCGTGCCTGCCAAACGCGTAATGGTGGGCCCAACTCGTTGGAGCATGGCCATCTCGGATGTGTCTGCTTTGAGTATTCGACGAATAACGGGATTGGTGATGGTCGTCTCAACAATGACGCTATGGCCTCGGCCCATTATCATATTCCTCGCAGAAGCTTTTTTATCACTGTTGAACCCGGACTCTAAAAGGAAATTTGCCCCGGTTTGGTTTTTGATATAATCGCAAGCCATTTTCGCCGCAAGAGTAACCATATTTTGCCCGGCTGCATTGCCCGTATCCAATACAAAGTCTAAAATCAAATAGTTTTGAATCGGGTACTGATCAATACGCAAAAGCTTCCCATAATTGGATGTTTTATCCGCCACACGCTTTATGGATTTGAAATGTTTTGTGACCCAATCAGAAAATTCTGCAACCTTTTTTACATCATCAAAAATAAAAACGGGTGCCCGTGATAACTCCTGCTTTACATGGGTTACATGAATTCCGCCACAGCGGCGTGTGGCCACCATACCTCGCGTCATGGACAATGCAAGTGTGCCTTCCAATGTGCATAGGGGAACATAGAACTCTCCCTTTGCATAATCCCCGTCAACCAGAAGCGGCCCAGCAATGGCCATGGGCACCTTCATGTAGCCGATATGATTCTCGATGATACCTTTTAACTCTTCCGGGTTGTTTTCAAGTGTTGGATCAATCTCAACACCGGTTTTCTCCCGAAGCCAATCCAGCCGTCTGTCTGTATCGACTTGGGTGTACCCGTTAGGTATCATGTGTTTTCCATTTTTCTTTGTCATAGTATGTTTAGAATCATTCCTAATGGATAAGTCCGGAATATAATTAGACTCAGTTTAACTTTTGCTAAAGTTTATTTTAACGCCGTTTGCATCAACGATATAGGTCTTGTACCCATTTCGCATCTTCATTGGATAGCGGTTCTCCCAATTGAGCTGCAACTTTCACTTGATCCTCGTTTCGCTGTCCAAGCAATACACATCCTGTGGGCGCATCCGTCAACAGTGCGTCCACTAATCCATGCATCACCGGTTGGGAATGATCTGAAAATTGATTTTCTAATTTTGTCTTATTAGTCTGCATTTTATCAATCATTGTTTGATTGGCAAAACCCTTCACCGTTGTGCGAAAGTCTCCCCTCTCAAAAGTGGCGGGACTTGTGTATTTTCCTGTAAGGAGCCCATGCTTTATAGGTGAAAAAAAGCAGATGCCTACATTGTAAGTGTCCACATAATCTTTTAGCCCTGAGGATGCATAGGTATCATCCATCACATTGCGATAGGGCTGGATGATATCCGGATTTACTCGATCAATATAGTTCATAATTTTATCTAAAAACCAATCGGAAAGGCCAATAAATCGCGTTTTGCCTTCTTCTTGAAATCGCTTAACCACATCAATTGCATCGTCAAAATATTCTTCCTGTTTTCCGAAATTGCAATGGTGGAGGTACATTAAATCCACACAATTTGTGTTCAGGTTTTTTAACGAGCGCTCCATGTTTGTCCGCATATGCTCTGGATGGTACCAGTGACTATAGGGACCCATATCCCACCCCACTTTGGTAGCGACAAAAATATCTCTGCGGGGGATCTCATCCCACATGGAGCCGATGACTTTTTCAGAATGACCGTCACCATATACATCTGCAGTATCCCAATGGTTAATGCCAGAAGCATATGCCTTGCGCAATGCATTTTTGCTGTCTTTGTCGGTTTGTCCGCCCCATCCCACAGGCTGATTTTTGCCTGCCATATTAGGGCCGCCATAAGACCATGTACCCAAACTGATTCGAGAAACATTAACGCCGGTCCGCCCTAAGGTTACAATTTCCATTTTAATCCTTTTTTTGAAAGCGAAAATTTACGGAAACTCGATCCTTAATATGTCATCAGGATTTCACATTATCGATATTGGCCACCGGGGATTTTCTCTCGATCGAGCTGTTTCAGAACTTGAAACAACTGTTAGCGATCTCGTTTTTGGTGGAAAAGTCCGCGCCATTAAAGTAATCCATGGCCACGGCACCGGTGCGTTGAAACAGGGTGTGCGGGAATGGTGCGAAGATCAGGCTGGGCGATTTCAAGCGGTAATCTATGGTGAACATTACGATCTGTTTGATCCGGACTCAGCTAGTATGCGTGCAGACTGCGGCTCTCCTTATGATCCGGACCTGGGGAAGGGCAATGGCGCCATCACCTATATTTGGTTAAGGTGATTGGACGTGTATAATCATTGCCCCTAAATTCAGGTCTACATGAGTACAGCCAGCAACACATTTGACCAATTATTTCGCCATATGGGGCCCACCTCCATGGAGGGTATCCAGATTTTCAGCATGGATGATAATTATATTAAACCCCAGCGGTATAACGATGTTACCAATTTAGAAAATGGAATTTGGGAAGACCTTTTCATCAATGTTGCGCCTCTTATCGATCAGTATGTTTCCAGAGAATATTTATTGGGGATGCGCGCCCTCCCGATTCCCAAAGACCGATTCCCCGAGTTTGAAGCCATTTCTCCATTGATTCAAAACTCTACCAATTGGCAACTCGTCTCCGTTGCAGGATTTTTATCCGAAGAATTGTTTTTCGACCTAAACGCCAATCGAAAATTTCCTGTGACGGATATCATTCGAAAGTCCCCCCGGTTTGAAGAAAAATATGCGGGCAAAGATATCCAAAACGATGAGGGCTACACTCCTGAACCGGATATTTTTCACGATATTCAGGGACACATTCCTTTTTTAATGAATAAAGACTATGCCGACTTCATGCATGATGTAGGCATACTTGGTGATACGATTTTGAGAGATGAGCGGGAACTGGGGAGTGAGCTGGTTGCCCATAATTTAAGGCGACTCCAAAATTTTGCATGGTGGACCTATGAATTTGGTTTAATCAAAAATAATGGTGGTACAGACAAGTTCCGCCGGCAAACCAATGATATTGATTATGAAATCTATGGTGCAGGTATTGTTTCGTCTTTTGATGAAACGGTAAATATTGTGAAATGTGCGAAAGGTGAATCTAAGCGGTCTCAAATCTTGCCTTACGATATTGAAGAAATTGTGATGACTTGTTTTAATTATAGCGATATTCAGGATCGGTATTATGTCATCGACTCCATGGAAGCCTTATATGATTCATTCCGGAACAACCAGGAGTTGTTCTGGTTTGAAGGTTAATACCAAGAAGTTTAAATGAAAAACTTTGTACCTTTAATCCTCATCATTTTTATATACAAAGGATGCGCGCCCTCACCCTCTCGATTGGCAACATCTGATCCCGCATTGCTGGTTACCCAAGCGGATTCACTCTTGGCTGCTCGTCCGGATGATGTTGATTTGCGCTCATCCATTATAAAGGCTCGCTTGAATCTTGCAGAGGCCAACAACGACATGGACCAATACGAGGCGGTGCTTAAAATGGATCCAAGAAACGGCACTGCCAACTATCATATCCATATGGCTACAGGCAAAGTGCACCATAAAAAGGGGCATAAAAACGGCCAATGGGATGCAATTCAATCCTTTGCAAAAGCAGCGGCGGCAATTGACTCCTTAGGAGCACCACATTATTGGCTTGGTCAAGCTTATGAAAAAAAGGATAAAATGGATTTTGAACTTCCATTAGAGGCATACGATAAAGCACTAACCCTTTACCTGTCCGATGGCCTCAGGCCCAGGGTTATCTCTGCCCGTGCGGCCCTCCTTAAGCGTAAAAAAACATATGAAGATTTCTGGAAATAAGCTCCTGGCACACCGTTATTTAAATCGATTTCTTCTCTATTTTTGACTTGATTCACTAACGGAGCGGAGTTAAACTTTATCTACCTATAGACGCCTTCGTCTTACGGTGCCACTCAATCCGAGGTAAAGATAAATGGCAAAAAAAATCTTATTTAAAAAATTAGTAATTGGGCTTTTTATAGTCCTATTTGCAACAACCCTATTTGCCCAAAAACCACGAAACATTTCAGGAACGCTTGTAGATGGCGATGGCAATGTGGTTGTCGAAAATACTGTCCTCCTTTTGGCTGAGGATGGAACCGAATCACAACGAACTGAAACGTCCAAAAAACGGCTTGGCCGGGGCGGTGGTAAGTTTGAATTCAAGAAAGTTGATCCGGGCAATTACTCTCTAGAAGCTGATGGTGGCGATGCGGGTAAGTTAAGTATGTCCGTTGAGGTTGCAGATAGCCATGTGAAATTAGGCGACGTGGTTTTGGCCGCTGATGCAACTGCTGATCCTGCGGTTACGCCGGATGCGATCCCCATTCCATCTGCTGAGGAACCTACCCCCGTTGATTTTAAACCTGATCCCGGGAAAGATTATATTTTAAATGAGCTCAGTTTTGAGATAAAAAAAATGACGGCTGAACTCAAGTATTTAAATGAAGAATTAGAAAATTTAAAAGCCCTCAGTAAAATGTGGGTAAATCCCCTCGCCATTTATTCTAAAGAAATTATCATGAAAAATGGCTCCACCGTATTTGGTAAAATTGTTTACCAGGACGAGGTATCTTTAAAGGTTGAAACGCTGGTGGGATACCTTATCATTAACCGAAAAGATGTGGTGCGGATTGTGGATAATGTAGTGACAGAAGAACAGGCGGAATATGTGCCGGAACAAGTTCGAGACAGCTACACGCCTCCACCCATGCCCAAGCTGGCTGAACCCCAATACACCTCATCCGAACGAAACGATTCCAAAAGATATTCAGCCAATTGTGTGCTGGTGGGCAATATCAGTGAGAAAAAAGATGCCCAAGGGAATATTGTATTCAATGGTGAAATCAAAAATATTGGCGGACGGCGATCTGACTTTGTTAAAGTGGATTTTGTATTTCGTAAAAATTGGAGCGGTGAAACAAAAACACTCACCACATTCGTTAGGGGTGGATATCACACATTTGATTCAGGAATTACAACTGACGCCACGCTTCTACCAGGTGCAACAGGGGCCTTCGAACTATATGTCCCCCATGACTTTGGCTCCTTCATCGGTTACTCTTACGTAATCGATTGGGAGGAGTACGAATAAGTGCGGTCCGGTGCTGCCACAAATCCATTTAATCTGATGCGAAAAGGCTTGACGCTACTTATGGTTATCGGAATGTCAAGCGCCCAAGAAACGCCTTTATCTGAAATATTTTTCTTAGATCTAGGGATTGTTATTGAGCCAACCAATGGTTCGGAAACATATTCCAGGGTTGTAAACAAACCTTCAAAAGAGGTGGCATTTAAAATTAAGAAAATGGAAAGTGGATCCGTATATATGGCTTCTAGTGAGGAGCTCTTATCTACATTAGATCGCATTAATAATAGAATTGAAAAACTCGAAAACTCCTTTCAGTCTGAAATGGGTGCATTGTGGCAAGAAAATGTTGCGCTGCGCCAGACACTTGCATCCCTTCAATCTACAACATCATCTAAAAAATCCTATGGGGAGGTTAATGAGGAAAAACCGGAAGTCGATTCTCCCCCAAAACCCATTGAAGCCAAGCCAGCCCCAACCTTTGATCAATCTGCCTACATGGCCGGCGTATTTGCTTACCAGCGAGAAGACTTTAAAACAGCCATTCAAAAATTTTCTACACTTGCTTTGGCATCAGCATCAAAAAAAACTGGGGAAAATGTCCTCTATTGGATGGCCGATGCCTACCAGCAATTGGGGAATTATGAAAAGGCCCTTTCCCTTTTGGATCAAATTGCAATTTCGGGGACGGTGCGAAATGATGATGCTTTGGTTCAAAAGGGGTTGCTCCACCGTAAAATGGGGAATGAGCCATTGGCCCAGTTGGCATTTAGCCATGTGGTTTCTCAACATCCGGAGAGCGAATATTATCGGCTGGCCCAAATGGAATTAAAAAAATCTGACGGTATGAAATGAAACATTTATTCAGAATAATTACATTAACCTTTGTTTTAGTCTCCGTTGGTTTTGGCGCTACACGGCTGGCCTATTTACGACCTGGACCTATGATGAAAATACCTTTTTCATCTGTTAGCCAATCTCCCTATTTGTTTACAGCCGGGTTTGGATCCGAGCTGCATAATTTTTCTCCCTTTAACACAGCCAATGGCGGTTATTTCAGCATGGAAACGGCTGGTTGGACATTTGGCTTTTCCACGGCTACTGGAGCAGATACAACCCGTCTGGCTAATTTGGAAGTATCCACCTATAAAGCACCTATAGAATTTGGCTTTCATCTCCAACGGCGAGTCTTTGCAAGAAACAATGTTTCTTTCTCTGTGGGTCTTCAGGATATTGTATTTGAAAACAGTACTAGTGGCTTAAATCTGGATCCAAAAGAGCTTTCATTTTTTGGGATCGTCAGCTCTCAAAAAGCCATGGGAAAGTATTCCACAAATATGTTTATCGGTTTTGGAACCGGCGGTTTTGGCGCTATTGATACGGTTCAAACTGATGAGCTTTCCAAACAACCTACCGGCACCAATGCCGGGGTGTTTGCAGGCGCAATTGTAAAAACGCCTTATTTAGAAAAATGGGGCGGTGTAGATATTGTGGGTGAATTCGACGGCAACGGCATCAATGTGGGACTCCGCATCCCCCTTACCTCGGATTATCGCCTGAACCTAGGGTTCACCCACATAGAAAAATTGCCGAAATGGAAAGAACGGTATTGGGAAGGCCATGCGGGCATGACCATCGGGTTTGAAATTTCAGCCCCACGTGGCTCTGGGATTAAAACCCCTGGAGGCGGCCCATCTCCTACTCCACTTCAGCCGGGACCAATCAATATGGCCGACATGGACACCACCCTTATGATGGCGGACTATACGGTGAACACGCTGCGAGATTCTATGGGGCTCATGACCAATGAAATGCGCAATCTGATGACACGGCTCTCGGCCATGGAACAACACTCTAAGTTTTTAGAGGATTCATTAAAAGCCGTCCGCCTAAATAACAATGTGAGCGAACAGAATATGAATAATGCCATGCGCCATTTGTCTCGTTCCCTGCGTTATTTCTATGCCGGAAACTATCGCGCTTCTCTCCAAGAGGTGGAAGCGGCATTAGAGCTCAATCCGAATTTGGCCCTGGCTTATGCCCGCCGAGGATCGATCTATTATAAATTGGGGGATATTCAGCGAGCCACCATCAATTGGAACTTGGCGCTACGGATGGATCCTGAGTATGATGATGTAAGAAACGTGCTGAAAGCACTGCATGAAAATCGTTTGAAATCAACCAGTATGATTGAGGATTAATATATGGATATCGCAACCCTTATAGGAATTATTTTAGGAATGGGGGCCATCATTGGAAGTATTTTTTTAATGACCCCGGATTTGGGTATGTTTGGATCTATTTCCAGTTTTGGTATTGTGTTTGGAGGTATGATCGCATCGGTTTCTGTTGCTTTTCCTTTAAAAGACGTTCTCCAGCTGGGGAAAGCCATGGGAGCTGTTTTTAAGGGAAGCAAAGATTCTCTAGGCAATATAGTGGATGAAGCAGTTGAAGCATCTGAAGTTGCACGAAAAGGTACAGCAGACTTAGAAAATCATATTGGTAATATCAAAAGTTTTTTCTTTAGAGATGGAGCCCAAATGGTCATTGATGGTTATTCTCTGGAAGAGTTGACTGAAATATTATATACTCGTATCGAATATCGAGAATTACGTGAAAATACTCAGGCTGGGTTATTTAAATCTATGGGTGTTATGTCTCCTGCCTGGGGAATGGTTGGGACCCTGATTGGTCTTGTGGTAATGTTATCCGGATTTGGTGAAGGGGGCACAGATACACTAGGTGCAGGTATGTCTGCAGCGCTTATTACAACTTTTTATGGGGCCGTATTAGCAAATTTATTTTTTCTCCCTATGTCTGACAAAATAAAAACGCGAATTACGTTTACCAGCACAATTCAAAATCTGCAGGTAGAAGCTGCCCGTTTAATTCACCAAAAAAAACACCCCATCATCGTACGGGAAAAATTGAATTCATTTATTCCACCTAAAGAATGGAAAAAAGACGAAGGCTAGACTAAATGGCTGCCACCCCGCAAGAAGTAAAGAAATTTATCAATAAAGGCAAGGAACAGGTCGATGAGGGTCTTCCTGGTTGGTTTGGTACATTTGCTGATATGATGACATTGCTGTTTGCTTTTTTTGTTTTATTGGCTGCTATTTCCACAATTGATCCTGTAAAACTGCAAAACATGGCAGATGGAATGGGAAAATCCGTAGGTAAAAAGAAAGAGATTGAAAACCAAGCCATGTCGCTCGGAGACATCCAAAAAGAAGCGCAAAAAATGATTGAAGAAATGGAAAAAGATTCCGAAACAGGAGAAAAGCCGGTAGAGGTTACCACCAGCCCTAAAGGTGTAACAATTGGTATTTCTTCCGACATCAGTTTTCGATCTGGTTCTGCAGAAACTAAACCTGAATTCATGGCAATTTTAAAGAAAATTTTACCCACCATTCAAGAATCTGCCTTTCAAATAGCTATTGAGGGCCATACGGATAGTGATCCTCTTCCTGCCGCTTTGAAAGTAAAATATCCCAGTAACTGGGAATTGTCTGGTGCTCGGGCCGCTGCTGTGGTGCGATTGCTTATTGGATTAGGAATAAATCCGACTCGACTGGAGGCCGTGGGTTATGGAGAATTTGTTCCACGGGATAGAAAAAATACAGAATTATTATCTCAAGATTTGGTCCAAAAATATAATTCTAACCCACAGCAAAAAGCACGAAACAGGCGTGTAGAAATTACTTTTCTAGCGCCCCGTGGGGGGCCCGTGGGAAGAGAGACCACCACTGAGGGAGAGGGGTAATTATAAAATTTATATGGATAAGGGAGTTGATATGAAAAAGCGGAGTAATCGGGTATTGAGATATGCCCTCACATTGGGGCTGATTATGGTAGTTGGGCTCGGACAGTCCAGTGGCTATTTGGCTCAAAAATTGATGATAGAAAACAACCTGAGAAAGCGAATTTCTGATGCGCTTGAAAAGGTGATTGATAATCGAAAGTATGTTATTGATGTTAGCGTTGATCTGGAAATCAGCAGTGCATATGAAAATCAAACCACATATTCGCCCGGTGGCAGCAGTGGTGTGGAGTCTCTGAAAGCAGCAGAAGATATCTTAGCTGCCACAGAAGGTGAAGAAGTTGTGCCTGATGCAACAGAACAATCTATGGATAAACCCGCTGGGGACAATGTTGTGTCTCGCACACAAACCGAAACCCGCCCCGCAATGGCATCTGTGCGCAACATGGAAATCAGTATTATTATTCAAGAGGGTGCAGCGCCTGAGCTGATTGAAAATATTCGCCAAGTGGTTATGGTTGCTTCCCGCTTCAACCGTCCGCGCGGTGATGTTTTGAGTATCATGACCGCCAGTTTTAAAGAGCGGCGAGATGAAAAATCTGCTGAACAAGTTCTGCTAAAAAATATTGCAGAAAAGCTGGAATCCCTTGAAAGCCAGCGCGAACGGCTTGGTGAAGTTGATTGGAAACAAGAACTTGAAAACTATAAAGAATCTGAAGCGGAGCGTCGCCAAGAAGATCGGCTTTATTTTCAATCTAAACTTGCTGAATTTGAAACTGCCGCCAGGGATCAATCCTATGACCAAGAACGGCAAGCCATGCTTCGGCAGGATTCGGTCCGACTTCAGGCTTTGAATGAAGAAATTCAAAACCTTAAATCATTTTTAGGTACTGCAAGTCTCTCAGACTCCGCAGCTGCCGAAGCCCAATCGTCTGTTCAGAGCAAGTTGAGTGAAAAGGAATCTTTGGATGCACAGATTGCTGAAAAGCTTGCTATGCTGGATAAAGTGCAAAGCGAGCTGGACAGTCAACCAAGTGGTGGCGGTAATGGCATGCTCATTTTTGTCGCTGTACTCAGCGCATTGGTTATTGTGCTTATTGCTGTACTCGTATTTGTATTAATGAACAAACCCAAAGAGCCGGCTATGCCCCCCTGGATGATGTATCCTCCTCGGCGGCCTAAAAAAAAAGATAATGGTGTAGCGCCATCTGCACCCGCACCTCAGCCTTCGCCCCCACCGGCACAGGCCACAACTGAAGATGTGGCCGTACTTCAAAGTGAAGTAAACGACATGAAACAGGCCGTAGTATCCATGAGCGTTGGGCAGCCTCAGGCGGCAACAAAAATTGTGAAAGATTGGATATTAGAAGAAGCACCACCTGAGCCCGAACCGGCACAAACGGCGCCGGAGCCTGAAGATGATGGCGGTAAAAAGAAGAAGAAAAAGAAGAAGAAATAAGAGGCTTTTATGATTTCTGACTATAATAGACTTTCCGGACTACAAAAGGTTGCGATCCTTTTTTCTGTTCTTGGTGAAAGCCTCGCTCTGAACTTGGTAAAGGGTTTAGATAAAACAGAGGTACGCAAAATCCGCGCTGCTATGCGCGGTGTAGGAAATGTAGCCTTTGCCGTCAAAAAACAAGTGATGGAAGAATTTTATTTCTCATTTGTAAGTGAAAAGTTTCAAGAAGAGGCAGAAAGCGATGAGCCCAAAAAACCTTTTTCTTTTCTGAATGAACTTACGGATGAGCAGTTAATTGCGCTCTTGATTGCAGAAACACCCCGCGTCATTGCCATCACCATTGCACAGCTATCTTCAGAAAAACGGATGATGGTTTTAAACCGTATCAGCGAAGAAGAAAAAGGCCAGGTGCTGCTTAACATTGGCAACCTAAACGATGTCCCTCTCGAAGCTGTAGTACAAATTGCAAACAAGCTGCAGAAAAAATCAAGGCAACTACCAAAAACGGTGGCCTTTTCGCGTGGTGGCGGTAAAGACCTTGCTGACCTTTTGGGGGAAATGGATGCAGAAGATGAAGAAATGTTCATGTCTAACCTTGAACAGGATAATCCCGACTTGGCTGAAGAGGTAAAAAAATACCGTATTACATTTGAATCTATTTTCGAAATTTTCCCGGACAACCTACTGCGAGATCTCATGAATGCGGTAGACTTGGATTCCGTGGCAATGGCCCTAAAAGGAATGGAACAATCCATCGCTGATAAAGTGATTGGTGTTCTTCCTAAAAAGAAACAGGCCATGTTTGAACCGGTGGAAGGTGCCGTGCCAAAGCGCGACGTAGACACCGCCCGAAAATCCATAGTCTCAGCAGCAAAACAAATGGAGCGTGATGGTGCGTTTAAACTCGAAGATCTGCTCGGCGG
>LUME01000047.1_pt1 | contig 23420 bp, 24 predicted proteins | sample 729951 | NCBI WGS metagenome assembly LUME01 (sample SAMN03860271, study PRJNA289734) | marine metagenome | biome: seawater column; feature: ocean; material: water; isolation source: Red Sea water column Station 34 - depth 200m | place: Saudi Arabia: Red Sea | collected 2011-10-15 | depth 200 m | reverse complement strand
CCTCCAGCTATGGTATTTGGACGATAATAATAAATGGATTGAATCAGTTGATAATCCCCAAGGGAGTCCGCCACCACACCGGATCGATAAATCTGATCTTTTGACTTGAACAATGATTTGTGGTCTGCAGTCAACTGGGCAGACCTCTGATCGTCTCGCTCATCCATATATGCCAAATGAAATTTTCCATTTTCGCCCACGACTCCAGAAACATCTGCAGCAATATAATTTGTCTTATACTGAGAAGACCGGTATTGGTATTCAAAAATAAGGACCTTGATGGCCGTCCCGCCCCTTAATTTCCATCCGATGATACCGCCCTTTAGATTGACCAACTACTGCTTTAAATTGGGTATCATTATAATTAATGTTATTCTTTATCCCTATTATTTTTCTATTGTTATTATTGTATTTACCATTAATTGAATTTATAGATATGTCTCCCGCTGTCACTTCGCCTGCAGAGTGAGATACATTTAGGTACACTTTATCTAATTCTTCCAATGCAGCCGTGGTGCCATCAGGTTGTATTGGAATGGATTCATCTGTAATCGTACCCGATACATTGACCTTATCACTGAGCTTCCCCGCCAATTGGAAGCGAAGTCCGCCACCCAATCCACCTGCCCCTTGAGAAGACATTTCTACACTACGAAAAAATGATCCAGATGCATTAATGGGGTAGGATTTCGGCGGTGGCGTACTCTGCGGGGCTTGCACCTTTTTTTCTAGGGTGGAATCTGCGGTCACGACCAAACTATCCAACAGGGGCAATTCATCAATAATCGGACCAATTTTTATAACGACAGTTGAATCAGATTCCATTTGTCCGAACACTAGAGATATCCCAATTAAGATGGTCAGTAATTTATAGTGATGTGACCAGATCATAAATTGTGATTCCCTTTTCGCTCAACACCCATACCATATTATTGACCACAATGGCATCTTTGACTATTTGATCTTCTAAAGGTAATTGGATGGGATTACTGCCTAATACTTGAATCATCCCTTCTTCATCGACAACGATCCATGACTGGTTTATTGGCAAAATACGAATGGGTTCGTTCACGGCCACGCTATACCGTCGGGTCAACCGTCCCGATCGAGCATGGATATGCACCTGCGCTTTACATGACAAGAGCAAGGCCAGTTCATCCCGCTGATTCATGGCCATGTCTGATACACAAGTTCCACCATCCATATTACTGCTCAAGTCTAGAAATAAGTTTAATCGGCCGGATAATCCCCCACTGTGGCGGATTTCATTAGTCTCAGTAGAATAAAGATAAAAATTTCGTCTGGTATCCATGGCCATTTGTGATGGATAAATGGTTTCATCATCCAAAGAAATATCCTGGATAAAATTCAATGCGGCATCAAACTGAATGATTTTATGCGCGGACTGATCCAATACAAAAATATCCAATTGGCTGCCTGTTATATCTACCGGATCAAATAAATCTGAACCGTGACTACCAAAGCTAGTTTTAATTTCTACAGAATCAGATGCCCATAGACCTAACTGGCGGCTTTCAGAATCAAAAAACACCACACCTCTGGGCGTTTTCACTAATCGATCGGGTTGAAAATCAGATGAAATGATAGATGGGATTAAATTCACCTCCCCCACCTTTACAGCGGATTGGGCCGTCAGCGTGCCCAGAATAAAAAAAAGAAGAAAAGACGCTTTCGCCTTATTCAGATGGAGACTCCTCCGTTTGGGATATGGGATGGGTTAAAAACCAGGCACCAATACCGATCATAACCAAGGCAATCAATTGAGCGCCGGAAAGTCCGAACAGGTATTTTTGGTTCAATCGCAAGAATTCAATTAAGAACCGTTCTACACCACCCAGAACCAAATAGGTGAAGAATAGACTTCCTTGTACTGTGACTTTCGTCCGTTTTTGATACAAATAATAAAATATGCCAAATCCGAGGAGTGACTCATAAATCTGTGTGGGATGCACTTTCAATACCCCGGGATCAAACCCTTCTAAACTAATCCATGGATAATAGGTCTGAAAAATGCTGTAAGTAGATGGGGGCAATCCATCAGGGAACGCAATACCCCACGGTAAATGAGTGGGCAAGCCATAATCGTCTCCTACGAGCAAACATCCGATGCGACCCACAGCATACCCTAAAATGACCAAAGGTGCAGCAATATCTACGAATTTTGGCCAGGAGAGATTATTCTTTCGAATGACGTATGATACGGCTAGGAATCCCCCCATGAGACCACCCAGAAATACCAATCCTGCACCACTAAAAATCATCCCCATTGGATCTGCTTTTACACGGTCAAAATTCTCAATCAAATAATAAATCTTAGATCCGAGGATACCGCCCAATGCAGCGGCAAACACAATATCCCCTGCCAGTTTTGCATCATAGCCCAACCGCTTTAAATCTTTATTCAAAAAGAAATAACAGGAATAGAATGCCAGCATGAGCATAAACCCGTATGAATTAATCACCGGATGAAATTCAAATCCGAAAATACTGATTTCACCAAAATCAAAAATAACAGGATACATTTATAGCTTTCCTCCACAATGGGCACAAAATTTATGTTCAGGAGAAATCCCTTCTCCACAGTGGGTGCAGAATTTTCCGCCGCCTGTTTTCAGCACGGATGCACCACTCTCATTGGTTTCCTTTTTCCACTGAACGGATGCCATCCAACCCACAATCACGGCCACCACGGCCAACACGGCTAATGGTTGCCAAAGGGGCAACTTATGTCGAATGGGTTTTTGGTTGGTAGTGGGTGCGGGCGCAGACGATGCAGTACGATCATCCGATGCCAGCATCGTTTGCAATTTATTGATTGAGATTTCTCCCGACGGATTTTCATATGAGAATGAAACGGATTTGGCAGTATTGGCCTTAAAATCGTGAATATGGATACGATTGAAATTGATCCCGTGCTGGTCCTTAAATGATTCCGCTTCTGTTTCTGAAAATGAAAAATTCTCTGCCACCAATGGCTCTTGAATTATAATATGGGCATCATCTACAGGATGATTCAGTTTCAATGTAAAATCACCGCTTCGTTTGATGCCGTCTTTATGCCCATCAAAAAAGATAAACATGCGAAACTTGGATTCAATTACACTCACTTGCACATAGGAACGCTGATTCTGTTTGAGTATAGATAAATGCTTTACAGCTGCTTCAGATGTGGCTGTACCACTCACAAAGAATACGGAATCCGTATTGGCAGGCACATCCATTTCAAAATTGAGCGGTACTTGCCCTTCCTTAATCTCTCCATCCACTTCCGCCATTAATCCTTCGAAATAGTATTCCGGATAAAGGACCACGTCAAAATTGGTAAAGGGTGATTTCTGAGCCGTTGCCAGCCCCAAGAATGATAAGATGATGATAAAACGTTTCATGTGTGTTGACTTTCCCCCGAATATAGGCGCTAAAGTTACAGCATTCTCCTGTGAATATTTAGGATGAAGTGGTGAATTTCACCAAAACAAAAAGGTCATAAATCGTATGTGTATAAGCGGCCACACCAAAGCCCCTTATTACATAAATGACACCAAGTACAATGCCTGCAATCATTCGAATTAAAAATAAATCCATACTGGGCATTTCACCATATACACCTACAAAATGAAAACCGGAAAAAAGCATGGCTGCCAATATCACAGCGCCGGATTTTTGAGCCACCTCTCCCCATTGAAAAATAAATCCAAGTACAGCTGCAAACCCAGTAATCAAAACCACGCGAAATACAAATTCTTCATAAATCCCTGCACCCACGGCCAATACGATCTGCTGGAGCAAACGGCTATCCTTCCCTGCCATAAGAAAGGTTGGTGACCAAATCATGATAATGGTCAACACAATGGCCCAGCCAATACTTTCAAAAAACATAGTGATTAGGAATTCACCCTTGATGGAAGAAGTCTGAAGGGATTTTTTCTGGCGAAGAAAAGCAATCATAAATCCAATAAGAAATGTGCCCGAAAATCCATAGACACCAAAAATCCCAAATACCTCCAAAATCTGACGCATCAGCACATCAGCCCCATTCCGAAGTAACGGCAGATCACTGGCGGCAATGGCAAAAACGCCTATTTCATAAATCAAAAATAAGGGCAGTGTAAAAATAAAACTATAAAGGGGAGTATGCGTTTCGGTCCAATAATTAGGTTTATTCATAAGATTTAAGTGTTCGTCTGCTAATGTAATCACATTACCAATAGAACACTTGTGCACATATTGTTAGTCTGTATCAATTTGCAAAACAGCGAGGAGTGCTTCTTGGGGAATTTCCACCTTGCCTATGGATTTCATCCGCTTCTTCCCTTCTTTTTGTTTTTCCCACAATTTCCGCTTTCGTGTGATGTCGCCCCCATAACATTTAGCCGTCACATTCTTTTTAATCATTTTGACGGTAGATCGTGATATGACCTTATTCCCCAATGCCGCCTGGATGGGTACATCAAACATTTGTCGCGGAATAAGTTCTTTCAGTTTTGTACACATAGCTACACCCCGATGATAGGCATCGTTTGTATGGGTGATAAATGAAAGCGCATCCACTGTTTCATTATTAATCAAGATGTCCAACTTTTTTAGGTCGCCAGCCATATAATCTTTCAGATGATAATCCAAGGATGCATACCCTTTGGAAGTGGATTTCAATTTATCATAAAAATCGAAAATAATTTCACCCAGCGGCAGTTCATAATGGAGCTGGGCTTTATCGGCGGTGAGATAGTTCGTATTGATATAATTCCCCCGCTTCTTCTGGCAGAGGGTCATAATATTGCCGATAAATTCTTTCGGTGTAATAATCTCAGCAGATACATAAGGCTCCATAATGGTTTGAATCTCTCCTGTAGGAGGCATCTTAGCAGGGGTGTCCACTTCCACGATACCGCCGGAACGCAATTCCACTTTATACCGCACGTTGGGCGTGGTGGTCACCAATGCCAAATCAAATTCCCGCTCTAGACGTTCTTGGATGATTTCCATATGGAGCAAACCTAAAAATCCGCAACGAAAGCCAAATCCCAACGCCTCACTGGTCTCTGGCTCAAATAATAGGGATGCATCATTTAGTTTCAATTTTTCTAAGGCCAGCCTCAATTGGTCATAATCATCTGCATCGGATGGGTATAACCCCGAAAAAACCATGGGCTTAATTTCTTTAAACCCTGGCAATGCTTCATCTGCCGCATTGGCTTTGGTGGTAATCGTATCCCCGGGCAAAATGTGGGATACATCCCGGATGCTTGCCAATAGATAACCCACATCCCCGGAGCGGAGTTCTTTTGCCGGTACTTGCTTCAGAATAAAATGGCCTACTTCTGTAATATCATACTGGCGGTTATGGGCAAAAAATTTGGCCGTAGTTCCTGCCTTGAGTACACCATCAAAAATGCGAACGTAAGGAATGGCTCCTTTATAATTATCATGAACAGAATCAAATACCATGGCACGGAGCGGTCCTTCTGAACGGTCGTCTGGTGGTGGAATTCGATCAACAACAGCATCAAATACATCCTGAATGCCAATGCCGCTTTTGGCGCTGGCACAAATAATTTCATCTTCATCGCAACCGATGAGTTCTATCAATTGACCTTTCACCTCTTCTACCCTTGCGCTGGAGAGATCCACTTTATTAATGATGGGAATAATAGTCAAATCATTCTCGATGGCCAAATAGGCATTACTCACGGTCTGGGCTTCCACACCTTGGGCTGCATCCACCAATAGCAATGCACCTTCGCAAGCGGCCAAGGATCGGGACACTTCATAGGTAAAATCAACATGCCCTGGTGTATCAATAAGATTGAATATGTATTTCTGCTGATCAGTATGGGTATATTGCATTTGAATGGGGTGACTTTTGATGGTAATCCCTCGCTCCCGCTCCAAATCCATAGAGTCTAAAACCTGAGCCTTCATATCTTTTTTAGCTAAGGTATGAGTTTCTTCAAGTAAGCGATCTGCCAGAGTAGACTTTCCATGATCAATATGGGCTATAATACAAAAGTTACGTATGTGGGCGGTTGACATATGGGCAAAATTACCCCATTCTTCTTAGAAACTACGATTCAAAAAATGCGTTTTTTCACATGATTGTCCGTAACTTTCAGTGATTTAATTATTCGAAGGGGAAAAAGAATGAAAAAATATCTAATTATTTTTGCATTGGGTATCATGGCATGCCAAAAAGAGGACGATGAAGAAGACAGTCCATTTGTAGGCACGTGGAAGGTGATCGAAATGGGCCAATATGCGGTGGCCACATGCAGCGGAGAAATTGATGATACTGAGTGGCGGGGTGCCAAAGGTAAAGGCATTTCCATCACCATGGAACTTCGAGACGATGGCACCGGCACAGAAACCATTACGGGGCCTGATGCAGAAGTAACCAATTTTGCATGGTACCATCAAGGGGAAACCGTTTGTTTTTTGGACGAATGCTATATCTACGAAATGGCTTCCAATAAGTTAAGTTTCTTTGTGAATACAAAAGAAGAGGCCTTTTGTATGGACGAAGACTATAACGTGACGGGCCATTCTTCTAAGCGAGATTGTGAAAATGCCAACACCAGCAATGAGTGGCACCCAGAAACATGCAGTAAAGTTCGATATAAAAAAGATATTTAATTGATAGAGCTTTAATATAACTTTGTAGACAAATTATAAACAAAAAAAAAGGGTACGATTTGAAACGATTTACATTACTCATGGCACTATTCATCTTCTTCGCTTGCGAAGATAAAGATGATGATAATAGTGGAATGATTGGCACTTGGGAATTGACCAATATGGGTGAATATGCAAATGCTGACTGCTCTGGTGCGGTAGATGATTCCGGATGGGCCCTTGTCCAAGCATTTGGGATGAAAATAACCCTAGAATTGAAATCCGGCGGCACAGGTACATATACAATGAAAATGGGACCGGAAGAGGAAGAAATTCCTGTAACATGGGATGAAAGCAAATCTCAAATTTGTATGATGGGTATTGAATGTACCACTTATAAACTGAGTGGTGATTCATTTACCTTAGATACACCGGACGAGGCCTTTTGTGAGGATGATGATGGCGATGAAACGAATCATTCTTCTCAAGCCACTTGCGAAGCGGCTGGCAATATGTGGCATGAGGCTTCTTGCTCGGTCATGACTTTCACGAAGGATTAGAACTCTCTTTATTTTGTCCCTGCTCGCTTAACCTTAACAGGCGCGGGGATCGAAGGCGGAAATTCATCCATTGGGAATTAATCCCCGATTTCTGATTTGCTGAATGCCCAAACTAAAAATTGGGAGATGTTTTAGTTTGTAAAGAACAATATGGGACTCATTTAAGCCGTCATTCATGGCGGAGTAAATAGATTTAAAAGAAAAGGTGTTGGGTTTCAACCCAATTCTAAGACGTTACAATATCGAGACTAACTCTCACCCTCAAACTTAACTGATACTAGTTTTGATACTCCTTTTTGTTCCATGGTGACACCGTACAAATAGTCAGCGGCCTCCATAGTTAGTTTGTTGTGAGTCACCACAATAAATTGAGTGTCATCGGCAAAAGAGTTAAGCACCCTTTTAAATTTCTGGATATTCACATCATCTAGAGGCGCATCCACCTCGTCTAGTATACAATATGGACTAGGCTTATACTGATAAATGGCAAAAAGAAGTGCTATGGCAGTTAAAGACTTCTCTCCTGCAGATAGCATTCTCAAACTTTGGTTCTTTTTTCCAGGTGGCTGGGCATGGATAGCAATGTCTGCTTCCAATGGATCGGGATCGCCGATAAGAGACAATGAAGCCGTACCCCCTTCAAAGAACAAGGAAAATAGATTGCTGAAATTCAGTTTAATATGATCGAATGTTTCCTGAAATTTCTTCCGAGCCACACGGTCAATCTTTTGGATCGTTTCTCTTAAATTATCTTCAGATGTAATCAAATCCACCCGCTGCTCCATAAGTGTTTCTAAACGGGTTTGCTCATCTTCATATTCCTGCTGAACTGCCATATTAATGGGGCCGATACTTTCGATGCTGCGGTTGATCCGCTCAATACGCATTTCCAAATCATCCGGTTCATCATCCACGACCATTTCTGTAGGCACATCCATGTCGTATCGGTCTTTGATCCGCTCACGAATGATATTGACACGCTGTTCCATTTCAGCAATTTTTAATTCATTCGTTTTTAACTCTTCCAAAAGCGCTTCTCTGGATTGCTGTTCAGATCGAATCGTAGCTTGAATTTCTTCCATGGATTGATATGTGTCATTCACCATCCCCTGTTTCAATTCCATGACAGACCGATCTTTCACCAATTGCCCGGAAATGGTTTGAAGCTTTCCTTCCCCATCCTTGATTTGATCTTTTAGTGTGGTTCGTTTTTCTTTTAATGCTTTGATTTCTTTGGCGATAGTCTGTTGACGGTCTTCCAACTCCTGGATCGTTTCTTGGGCCACTCGTTTTTGAAAATTGAGATTATCCCGTTTATTTTCCAAATTCAGCAGTTCAATACGCAATTCCTGCACCGCCTGTTGGAATGTATCCCGCTCGACCTGTACATCCACCAATTGAGTGGATGCTTCATCCGCTTTGGCTTTCAGGTCAGCGATAACAGCTTCGCCTTTGGCCAAGCCTGGCTCCAATTGTTTTGCAGATGCATTTAAATCACTAATAGCCTTTTTTGTATCCGACACTTCTTGCTGAAGGCTCTTCACTGATTCTAACCCTTGGGATTGTTTATAATGATTCCGAATGAGAGCTGTTTCAATCTCATTTAAATCTTTAGAAGCCGATTCCAATTGATCGCCCAATGTGCTGACCTGACTAGATGTAGCATCGATTTTTGAAATAATTTTATTTAGATCACCTTCATTCGATTCAATCTCTGCACTTAGCTTTTCAATGCTTTCATTCAGAGATTCAATTTTTTTCTGGCGCCCCATCAAACTGCCGTCGCCATTTTTTCCCCGATGCTTGAATACTTGATTCTGACCAGCATAAGCCCCATTCAGATCCACCACGTTCCATCCGCTCAAGTCATGTGCATCCAATGCGGATGATAAATCTTCAACAATGAGTAAATCCCCCACCAGCATATTGGCCAAGGATTGGTGTGATTTCAATGCACCACACAAATCAGCGCCCGTGCCTAAAATACCATCCCCTTTGGGTGCATTTTGAGGCGTCACAGCAATATCAGTTAATTCTTTTAATGGCAGGATGGATAGATTGCCGATTTCATTTTGCTTGGCAGTCGATAAAATGGATAATGTAGCGTTACGGTCTTTTGCCACAAGGCATTTGGCCCAATCACCCAACGCACTTTGAAATGCATTGGCATACTGATCCTCCGTCTGGAATAAGTCACCCACTGTACCGACCACACCGGTATAATCCTTTGGCCCATCTAATACCGCACGCACCCCTTCTGGATAACCTTCTTTCTGTTCTACCAATTCCGTGTAAAATGCCAACTGCCCTTTGAGGGATTCTAAATTGGATTTCGATCGGTGAATCTCCATAGATAAGTCCGAACGTTTTTCTTGATCGGAGGCCATTTCGGTTCGGGTATCGTTCAGCCTTGATTGGGCACCTTCAACTGCCTTACTCAAAGCAGTCTTTTTGGATTCTAAATCTTTTTGTTCGCCACTGTGATCTTTTTGTGCAGACTCAATGGTTTCAATCTTTTCTTGGAGTCGAGACAAGGCATTGGATTTTTCTTCGACAAGAGATTGTGTGCGATCCAACAGAGAACGGTCATCGGCCATTTTTCGTTGGGCATCCCACCGGGCATTTTGAGCTTTTTCTAATACATCTTGAGCGGATTTGTATTTTTCCTGAACGGAATCAAATTCTGATTTTTTCGTTTTATACTGGGATAATTGTTCATCCAGTCTCGGCGCCATCTCTACCAATTCTTGATCGTGGGTGTCGATTTGGGTTTTCAGATCAACCTGCTTATCCCCATTGGTAACGGTTTCCCGATCTAAGCGATGGATGTTGGCTTCAGCTGCCTTATCCTGCTCGGACCACACGAGGACATTATTCCGAGCCGTTTCCCGCTCTTCTCCTAGTGTTCGCAATGCAGACTGGAGTGCTTGCAGTTCACCTTGCTGTTCGCTGTATAAAGTTTTGAGCTCATCCAATTTCGCTTCATGGACAGATGTATCAGAGGATTTTTCATCCTTCAAATGGTTGAATTCCATCACACGCTGGCGTAATGGGCTGATTTCACTTTCAAATTCGTGGATACGAATAAAGGCCAGTGACAGTTCACGCTCTTTCAGTTCTTCGGTTAATTTTTCATGGCGTTTGAACCGCTTGAGTTGAAGATTCAGGGCATGGACTTTTTGCTCTACTTCTTGAACAATATCATTGATTCGTTCTAAATCCTGCTGAACCGCATCAAACTTTCGCATGGCAGAACGCCGCTGCTGTTTATACTTATTAATGCCGGCCGCTTCTTCAAACATCCGTTTTCGGTCGTCCGCAGTTTCAGATAAAATCTGTTCAATCATTTTTAATTCAATAACGGAGTAAGCATCCGAGCCCATACCCGTATCCAAAAATAGATCATGGATATCTTTAAGTCGACATGGGGTACGATTGATAAAATATTCTGATTCTCCATCACGATACACACGGCGGCCGATTTCAATATCGTTAAATTCTAAAGGCAGTTTGCCACGGTTATTATGGACAGTGAGAAATGCTTCGCAAACGGATAGAGGTTTGAGGCCATCAGCCCCGTTAAAAATCACATCCCCCATTTTGCCCGAGCGTAGTACAGAATACTTCTGTTCGCCTAACACCCATCGGATGGCATCGACAATATTGGTTTTACCGCATCCATTGGGGCCGACAATAACAGTTACGCCTTCACCGAATTTGAGCTTCTCCTTTTTGGCAAAGGATTTAAAGCCATGTAGGTTGAGTTCTGATATATACATTTCCGAGGTAAAAAAGGTTGCGGAATCTAATGATTTTTAGAGGAGAATACTATAAGGATAATTGTTATAATCACCCCTGAGCCTATTAATGGATGAAAATGATTTCAACATACGGTAAGCTCACTAATCAAATGATTATCCCGGCGGCCATGTCATTTGCCGTCCACCGAGAATATGCATATGGATATGAAATACAGTCTGTCCTCCATTATCATTTGTATTGAAAACAGTCCGGAATCCGCTATCATCTATCCCTTCTAATTTGGCTATGCTCTTGGCAGCAATAAGCATTTCACCGGCCAAGGATTGGTCATCAGATTCCAATTCATTAATGGAACGAATATGCTTTTTTGGAATTACTAAAATATGTGTGGGCGCCTTAGGGTCGATATCCCGAAATGCCAGTACCGATTCGTTTTCAAAGACAATATCGCCTGGAATATCTCCGGCGACGATACTGCAAAATAGACAGTCGCTCATGGTTATCCTTCCATCAGTTGATTCAAATTCGCAATGGCCGCCATAGCGGCGGATTCACTTCGAAGTCTTCGTGGGCCCAGTGAGGCAACTTCTACATTGGCACGGTTCATTGCTTCAATTTCAGCTGTTGAAAAATCCCCCTCAGGACCGATAATTACATAAACTTCATTTTTCTCATTCCCCAATGCATTTGCCAAGGACAATGTACCCGTCATGTGGCCCAATAACTTTTTGTCCTTTTCATGGGATTGAAGCCAATCTTTTAACTGTATTGGCTCATGAATGGTGGGGAATAAGCTTCGACCTGCTTGTTTCGCAGCAGAAATGATAATCCGTTGGGCCCGCTCCATATTTAATTTATTTTTTACCGAACGGTCGGCCAGAATAGGATGGATAGACTTTACACCCAACTCAGTAGCTTTTTCCATGACCATATCCATTCGGCTGCCCTTAATTAGACCTATAACCAAATGAATGGCATATTCTGACTCACCATAATTTGGAATGGATTGAAGGATTGACCCAGAAACTTGGTTTTGAGTCGATGTAACCTGCCCCTCATAGGCCATCCCATGACCGTCTAAAAGCCAAATGATACTACCAGGGTTCCCCCGTAGGGATCGGGTGTAATGGGCCGACTCTGATTCAGAAAGTGAAAATTGATCTGTATTGATTTGATCCGGTTGTATCGAAAAGAAATGTTCTTCCATTACCGGCGTTTTAGACCAAATGTCCAGGTTATATTGATGGCCATTCCATCATAATTGTTTTTATCATCCACTGTTTGGCCCATGGGTAAAAATTCATATCCGATAGAAGCAGAAATAGCACTCCCGCTCATTTGCCGAAAAGAAGCACCCATGACCAATTGTCCGCCATAAGTAAAAATAGTGGGTGCCTTCCGCCACCGGTTTTTAAATGATCGGTGCTCTTCATTGCCATCGATAGCCAAAATTGGCCCCAGTTTCGCTTGAACAAAGGGAGAAAAATTATTGGCAATCTTGCCTTCAAACGGCAACCATCTTATCGTCCCAAACATGGGGAACATAATCAATGCTTTATCACCTACATTAAATTGCTCGCCGGTATAGGGATTATATACAGGCAGCTCTGTTTCATTTTTTATATCAAAGAAGCGGAATTCAAAACCGGCAATCATATCATCCTTTAATTGCCAATCTCCTGCAAAATGAATCCCCGATCCTTGCGTACCGGTGGTCAGGCCAAACCCTCTTCTCATTTGAGCAGATAGATGTGAAATTCCCAAAAGGGTAACGCAAATTATAATTATTTTTTTCATGCTTTTACTTGATTACTTTTACGGATTTCTTTCATTGTTTTCCATATTTGATCAGAAGCAACTAAACGTTCTACTATACGATCATTCAATATGGATGTTTCGAATATTTCTTTTACATCTTCTACTTTCACCTGGGTATACCAAATTCCTGCAGGATAAATAACAATGGCAGCACCCATCTCACATGCATCGAGGCAACCACTTTTATTGGCCCGGACTTTCCCTTTCAATCCATGGTCATTAATCAGTTGAACAAATTCCATTCGGATGTCTTTGCCACCGACTCGTGCACAATCCCCCTTCACGCTGCATTCTGCTCGTTCATTGATGCAAATAAATATATGTTTATTGTATTTCATCATGGCTTCAGGATGACCTTGCCAATTTGATTTCCATTCTCTAAATGGGCATGGGCTTCTTTGATTTCACTCAGATCGAACGAACGATCCACAACAGGTTTAATCTTTCCGTCAGCCACCAAAGTGACACAATCATCAAAAGCAGCGACGTCTCCCATGGTGGATCCCAAAACGGATAACTGCTTCGAAAATAAATATCGGATATCAAAAGAGGCCTTCGGACCTGTGGTTGCACCGCAAGTGACCAACCGCCCCCCTTTACCCAATATGCGCATCGATGTGTTCCAAGTGAACTCTCCCACATGCTCAAATACCACATCCACACCTTGTTTTTCGGTATAATCTTTCACAGTAGAAATAATATCATCATTATAATGGTCCAATACCAAGTCCGCCCCTAAGCCTTCTGCATGTACTCTTTTTTCTTCACTTCCACCCGTGGTAATGACTCTACATCCTTTGGCTTTGGCAATCTGGATGGCCATGGTGCCAACGCCTGACCCGGCGCCCCACACAAATACAGTTTCACCGGTTTCAATCTTGGCGCGGCGGATGAGCATCCCATAGGCTGTTTGAGCCGTGAGGGGAAATGCAGCAGCCTCCTCAAATGATAAATGATCGGGCTTTAATCGAATGCTAGACTCAGGCAATGCAATATACTCGCATTGTGTTCCATCCTGATTTTCGCCCAGTATGCCCCATTGATTGCAATAGTTCTCTTGCCCTCTTGAACAAAATCGGCAGTGCCCGCAATAGACTAAAGGTTGAATGCAGACTGCATCACCCGTTTTGAATTGGGATACATCAGAACCAGTATCAACAATCTCGCCTGAACCATCACTTCCCATAATCATGGGCAAAGGCACACCGGGTATGCCGCGGCGAACCCATAAATCTAGATGGTTCATTGCCGATGCCTTGATCTGAATCAATACCTCATTTGATCCTGGTTCGGGATCCGATACAGTTTCGTACCGAAGTACGTCTATACCTCCGTGCTCATGGATGCGGGCAGCGTTCATTCACCCTCAGACTTGGATAAAATCATTTTATCAACACTGTATTTACCGGGACCCAATAATGCAATTGCGGTAAAAATGGAAAAATATATCCATGCACTTTCAGGACTACCTGTGGTGGTAATATGATGCATTGCGGCAAAAAACATAGTTGCCGCTGTCACGACAGCGGCCGGTTGAGTAAATAAACCTACCAAAACCAAAACAGCACAGATCGATTCCCCTGAGGCAGCCATGAACCCAAATATTGGATTGGCAAAATCTAAAATACCTCCAAAATATTTACTGAATGCACGACCCAGACCTTCCCATTTTTCAGGGTTGGTAATTTTTTTCCAACCGTGATTGGCAATCATATAATAGGCTGGCAATACACGTAATACTAGTAATCCGTACGCGTTACATTGGGTCTGACCTTTACAAAAGTCTATGAGTTTATTCACCCGTTATCCTCCCCGTGATTAATATCTTCAAAATCTGCATCTTTAATATTTAAATTTTTATAGGAATCCTTTTTTTTAATGGTGGGATCTTTTGGCTTGGATAGAATGCCCATTCGTTTCACCATGCCATAGACCAAGTAAGCAAATCCCCCCAGAAGTAATAATTTAATCATGTTATAATCCTGTGGTGGGATTGAAAAACTTCGTCCCCGCTACAGGTTGGCGTATATAATTTATCACTTCATCCAAATCCCCCTGGTTATGGACAAAATCAATGTTATTCGTATTGATAATAACCAAAGGTGTGTCTTGGTATCGAAAGAAATATTCATTATACACTTGGTTCAATGCGTCAATATAATCTTCGGACATGTTTTTTTCAAAATCTCGACCCCGCCTTGAGATATTTCGCATAAGCGTTTCTGTATCGGCCTGAAGAAAGATGACCAAATCCGGGCCGATGACATTTCGCTCCATCATGTTAGCAACGGTATCGTAAAGTGACATTTCTTTTTCATTCAAGTTCAATGATGCAAACAGTCGATCTTTTATAAACATATAATCAGTGATGACCAGGTTCTGAAACATATCCACTTGCCGTAAATCTTGCTGCTGTTGATAGCGCTGGAGTAAAAACCACAGCTGGGTTTGAAAAGCATGGCGCTCTGGATCTTCGTAAAAATCAGATAAAAATGGATTATCTTCAAATTCTTCTAAAACCAATTTGGCACCAAGTTTATCGGAGAGGAGGTTTGCCAAACTGGTCTTCCCCACGCCGATGGTGCCTTCTATGGCCACATAATACAAATTTCTCATGCTGATTTTTCCAACTGATGATTCCGAACTGTTGAAGTGTCCGGACATAATTTTAATAGGTCAGAAACCGACCTGCCGTAATCTTGAACCATAAATTCCGGTGCAATTTCGGCCCAAGGAACGAGGACAAACTTACGTGCAAAAAGTTCAGGATGTGGAACCTTTAAATGGCCCAAATCAACAGATTTTGTTTCGTAGGCCAATATATCCAAATCAATAACTCTCGGTTCATTTTTTTCATGATCTTTTGGACGACCCAACATGAGTTCAATTCCCTGGCAAACCAATAGCATATCTTCCGGATCGAGAGACGTTTTGATTTCAACAACCGTATTTAAAAAGGCGGGCTGATCTGTTTTGTATAAAGGGTCGGTCTCATAAATGGACGCGGTTCGTTTCACGGATATTTCGTCCCGCACATCCAATGCGGCAATAGCTGTAAATATATTGGTTTCTCGATCGCCAATATTTGATCCAATGCCGAGGTAGACCAATTCAGGCATAATCCTCCTTAGCCCGTTCGATCTCCACTTCGATCGTATCCAGAACCCCTTTCACCGGTGCGTGGGGTTTTCTGACACGGATCATAATTGTATCTATTGGATGATTCTTAATGATTTCTTTCGCAATAGAATTGGCCAGTGCTTCAATGAGATAAAATTTATCTTTCTTCACACATTGATCCACAGTTTTATAAATCGCTTCATAGTTAACCGTGTCTTCCAGGTCATCTGATTCGCAGGCTACTTTTAAAGATAGATGCATTTCCACATCCACTTCGAACCGTCCACCCAAATGTTTTTCTGATTCATCTACACCGTGGAAGCCGTAAAACTGCATATTTTTTAAACGAATGATTCCCATAAGAAAAAGAATTTACTCGAGGGGAGTTTCCTTAGTCAAGGCAGGGTTCAAATAATTCGTAAGCCTTCACCCTGCTTATTTCTATAAATGGAGAATCAGCCACCCCCTTATTTCCCCTCCTAAAGAAGGAGGAGACGTATAATGCATTCGATCTGGCTATTTAGGAATTGGGGTAGTTTTTAATTTATGACTAAGGTATTCCACTGCTAGGCGATGAATTAATAATTCTCAAATCATGGATACCGGATAAATCCTGTGGATTTTCCGACATGATAAACGAGTTATTTATCTAAAGAAATTATATGACCGTCGTACTCACCATCGGGCAAGGTTGAGGGCAACCCATATTGGGGATCGGTCAGAATACCATATACATCTGGATCACCTGTTTTCAACTTTTCAGGCGTATTCAATTTCCATTCATGACCGATTTCATTCAATCGTCCTGGGTAAGATTGTCCGCCCATTAGACTGGTTAATGCCCAATAGAAATATTCTGTTATCATGCAATTGTATTCACATGTTTTATCATCATAACTATACCATGCACCGGCAGGATAATTGGCAGGTGGAGATTCAAAATAACCGCCCCGAGCCTTATCCATGGCATTGGCCAATTTGGAACCCTTTTTTTCGGCCAATTCCGGATATACCTCTGAATACCCTTCGTGGGTAATGAGGTGCAATACTTCTTCTAAAGAAGCATCGAAACGTGAATTGGACGAATTCTTGTTAAAAGATGGAATGGTTTCTTCATCCCATAGTCCCTGGGCATGATTCAAGTCCGGTCCATCATAATGAAAATTATCCGCTTCATCTTCATCTTTAAACATGACCAAAGTGGCATTTACTGATTTTAGTTGATCCACCACTGCTTGGTTATCTACTTTGCCATCTTCGTCATTATCCAAGTACTGGGCCATTACTTTTGCTGCGTGGAGGATTTTGGCATCACCTGTAGATTTGGTTGCTAAAATTTTGATACCGAAAACTGTGGCGGACTTTGAAAAGCCATATCCATTTCCACCATCCTTATCCCCTTTGCACGAAATAAATGCAAAACTAATGATTACACTTATAATGACTGTGGGTGTTTTCAACATTGTTACTATATAATTCCTTTATAAAACCTATATATGAAAGGCGATCGATTCATAGCAATAAAAAAGCCCCACTCGGTTTCCCGAATGGGGCTCTTCAAAAATGAGTAATCCTCAGATTACATCATACCGCCCATGCCACCCATGCCGGGATCCATTGGCGGCATTGGTGGTGCTTCCTTCTCAGGAATTTCTGTTACAGCAGCTTCAGTTGTCAGGATCATACCTGCAATTGAAGTCGCATTCTGAACAGCCACACGGGCCACTTTGGTTGGATCGATGATACCGGCTTTGAACATGTTTACATATTCGCCAGTACGGGCATCGTAGCCGTAATCGCCTTTACCTTCACGAACCGCTTGGGTTACGATAGAAGGTTCAACGCCAGCATTGTCGCAAATTTGACGAATCGGCGAATCTAAGGCACGGCGCATAATGTCCACACCTACAGCTTCTTCTTCATCAACTTTTACATTGTCCAAAGCAGAAACAGAACGAAGCAGTGCCACACCACCACCAGGGATGATACCTTCTTCAACTGCAGCGCGGGTTGCATGTAATGCATCTTCAACACGAGCTTTCTTTTCTTTCATTTCAACTTCAGTTGCTGCACCTACATTGATCACTGCAACACCACCAGACAATTTTGCCAGACGTTCTTGCAGTTTTTCACGATCGTAATCGGAGGTTGTTTTTTCAATCTGAACTTTAATCTCGTTGATCCGTGCTTTAATTGCATCAGATTCACCATTACCGCCAACGATAGTGGAATTATCTTTATCAGATACCACCCGTTTGCAAGTACCAAGATAGTCCAGTGTTGCATTTTCCAGTTTATAGCCGGCATCTTCAGAGATGACGGTTCCACCGGTCAATACAGCAATATCTTCTAGCATGGCTTTGCGACGGTCACCAAATCCAGGTGCCTTCACAGCCAATACTTTAAATGTGCCGCGGAGTTTGTTTACAACCAATGTTGCAAGCGCTTCACCTTCTACATCCTCTGCGATGAGCATGACAGGTTTACCGGTCTGAACGACTTTTTCCAATAAAGGAAGGAGATCTTTCATGTTGGAAATTTTTTTGTCATAAATTAGGATGTAAGGTTCGTCCATTTCCGCTTCCATGTTGTCAGAGTTAGTGACAAAATATGGAGAGAGGTAGCCGCGGTCGAACTGCATACCTTCAACAGTTTCCAAAAAGGTTTCTGCTGTTTTGGATTCTTCAACAGTGATGACGCCGTCTTTACCTACTTTTTCCATGGCTTCGGCAATTTTTTCACCGATTTCCTGGTCATTATTGGCAGAGATTTTACCGACGTTGGCAATCTGTTCAGAATCGGGTAGACGGTGGCTGTGGTGGTACCGTCACCGGCAACGTCAGATGTTTTGGAAGCTACTTCCTTTACCATCTGTGCACCCACGTCTTCTAATTTATTTTCGAGTTCTACTTCTTTGGCAACCGTTACACCGTCTTTGGTGATTGTTGGTGCGCCAAATTTCTTTTCGATCACGACGTTACGACCTTTTGGTCCGAGGGTCACTTTCACCGCGTCGGCGAGTTTGTCCACACCGGCCTTGAGGGCGTTCCGTGCTTCAAGATCGTATGAAATATCTTTAGCCATAATTCAATTACTCCTTAAAGGACAGCGAGAATATCACTCTCGCGCATGATAAGATAATCGGTTCCTTCAAAAGAAAATTCCGTCCCACTATATTTACCATAGAGAACTTTATCCCCTTTTTTCACTTCCATTGCAACGGTTGTACCGGCATCAGACACCTTACCCGGTCCAGCCGAAACAACAGTTCCTTGCTGTGGTTTTTCCTGTGCCGTATCAGGAAGAATAATTCCACCAGTAGATACTTCTTCAGCAGGAGCCGGTTCAACCACAACACGATCAGCCAAAGGCTTGATTTTTAGAGCCATTTCGCTTTCTCCTGTTTTTTTAGTTTATTTTTTAAATTTATGTATTTAATCATTTTCTGCTAATATGCAGCGCGGAATTTAGAAGATAATTAGAAAAATATTCAATGATTTTTAGCAGTCTATACTATAGAGTGCTAAAAAGAGGATTCTGACCAATCTAAATGAATAGAGATTATACTATTTGAGAAGTAACAGCTTCTTAGTTTGTCTAAAATCAGTTGATTCGAGGCTATAAAAATACATACCTGAGCCGAGTGGGTTCCCATGTAAGTCTCTGCCATCCCACTTAACATGGAATTGTCCCATAGAATACCACTGATCAGCTAATGTGGCAACCTTCTGACCCAATAAGTTATATATGGATATTTGAATATGAGCAGGAATGGGTACAGTAAAAGGTATTTGGGTAGTAGGATTGAACGGATTTGGATAATTCTGTCCCAAAGAAAATGATTCCGGCAATTGTGAAATTAATTCCTCCATTATCGTTCCGATATATTCAGGAGAGCCCACCAATACAGTGATAGGATAATCATAATTATCATTGATTCGCTTAAGTTGGATTTTATCCTTTCCACTTAATGAGTATAATCTTCTTTCCAAGGGGTCAAAAAGCGCTGCACTTAATCCTTCGTCTAAATTTCCAATTAATTTTGTTGTCAGAGTTAATGGCCCTTTTATCCCTTTAGTACTGACCTTCATATCCCAAGTATCATCGAGTTTTCCTAAAGATCGAATATCAGTCGTGAATGGTTCATCGATTCCCCATGATGGCCTATTCATTTCCAATGCAATATAGCGTTTTAGTTTAGGTGGCTCCGGCTTATCCCAATCATCAAATTGATCGGAAGCATCAGATTTCCGTCCGATAACATTATAGAGGTCACCATATTCCCCGTTATCCACTCCAATGACAATTTGCCAACCGTCCTCCATTTTATCATCAGATTTTTCACTTGTTGATTGAGGTAATGCATTTAAGGCAATACTCAGTGAATCACTAGTACGGTTATATACAGCATACCCTTCCCATTGAGTCAACGCGTTCGTTTCTCCATCCCATCCTTCTACTCCAGATTTTCCATAGGTAAGAGGTCCGTATAATTCTGTTTTATCAATATCAATACTGACATTAAAAGGGTAAGGATTACCGATCAAACTCCAGCCTACTGGTATCTTGATGGTATGATTTCTTAAGTCGACTGACTTTCCTGAACCCACACTGAAAGCAATGTTATCCGCAATCCGCTGATGTATCCAGTACCCTTTTCCAATTTTAATATCCTGGGCCTCAAGCCAATTGGCATTCCCCCGGTCTTCATAGATACGCCATGTATATTCACCTGCTTCTTTATCTAACTCATCCGCAAGTGTTTCATTAATAGTTGATAAATCCAAATGGGTTGGAATTGAGATCAAACGCCATTTTGATTTAGGGATACCAATAGGATATGCACTCCCTGACCGAGAAGAACTCAAAATATCTTTTCCATATTGTACTTTTACGGAAAGGGTATCTCCCATTCGAATATTGTTATATTCATCGGTTGCAGTATGATAATAAGCTAACCCATTTATCCCAATATTTTCTTTACTGATAGTAGCTGAGTAGGTCCCGTCGCCATTAGAGGTTGCTAATTGATCATAGGTTGTAGGATCCCCCCCTAAGCGATAATATAATTTGACATCAGTGATTTGGTTTTCATCTGTCACAGGCACTGTAATAGTTACGTTCTGATTTTCATCACTATTTATAGGTGTCATTGTATGAGTGATTACCGGCGGAATAGTGTCATTAACGCCAACACCTTCTAGTTGCAACTGCTTTAGACCTAATACGTGTTCAACATGGAATAATGCGCTTCCAGTGAATTGTCCTAAAGTGTCTGGTGAAAATGAAAACTCAAAATCCGTGGATAAACCAGGTGCCACCTTCAATGGATAAGTGCGATCAGTTAAAGCAAAACCCTTTCCGGTAACAGTGACAGAATCAATAACCACCGTATCGGTCCCTGTACTATTTAGTGTCATTGGTTTCTTGTTGGTCCTGGTAACAATAACATCTCCGAACGTTAAAGTGGCTGATGAAAAAGCGATCATAGGATCCGGTGCATCTATTACCTTAACCAATAGATCCTCAGTATGGGTCAATCCACCGATATCCTGCGTTAATACTCTGATAAAAAGTGTGTCATTAGTCTCGTAATCAAATACTGCATTTGTAAGAAGTGAGTCATTTACAATCACAAACTTATCGTTATCCTTATCATTCACTCCATCACCTGAGACCAGATGATAAGTAAATGACTCACCTGTATCCACATCGGCCGAAGTAAATCGCCCTACAAGAATACCCGTAGATTGATTTTCATTTACCGAATCAGGAGACAATGTAATGGCCGTTGGTGCATCATTTACGGGCACTACGGTTAAGGTAAATGTCTCTGCATCAGTTAAGTTATTTGGGCCAGTATCTGTGGCGGTCACAGTTATATTAGTTGCTCCATGCCAATTTAGTCCAGGATCCATAGTTAATAACGAGTCACTGATCGTAACGGCTACGTTAGCATCTGAAGATGAAGCTGAAAATGTGATCCTTTCACCATCCGCATCTGATGCAGAAAGGACCAAACTCTTTGCTGCATCCTCAAAGGTCGTTTGATTGCCGATTGTATGTAAAACCGGTGCCCTGTTCGTATCGGTGGTTGTAAACGAAGTAGCAGCAGAGGATATGGCATTATTGATCGTATCCTCCACCGACTCCCCAATACCTACCCATATAGTTTGTACATAATCAAAATTGTTTGACGGAACGATCGTGATCACTTTTTTATCAGCATCAATAGTTGCATCAAAACTGATATCAGTTCCACTATGAATAGGTGTTTTCAATCGTAAAATAGCATCCACATTGGAATTAGTAATTTCTAAATCATTTACATGACGAATAGGTTCATTGAATGTGAGAGTAACATTAGTATTAACTGCCACATCAAAAGATCCATTAGAAGGAGAAAAAACAATATCTGGACCAAGTATATCATAAAACCAATTGAATTGCTCTGCTGCCGTGTTATTATTGCCGTTATTATCAGTAAATGTATTGGCTAGCACATCAATGTCAACCCACCCATGAGCTATGGGAGTTAATGTAGCAGTAAATACATTAATATTTCCTGATCCCACCCATGAGGCTCCTCCATTAACGACTCCATCATTATTGCTAGTGCTTTCATCCTTTGCCGTTGATCCCGATCCATCATTAAGCTTCCAATACCCTTGTAGACTACCTGATGACGTATAATTTCCAGCATCCGCTAATGCATTTAGAGGCGTTCCAGAGTTGTAAAGCGCTGCAACACCATCAGATGATATTTTACTTGTCCAGACGGCTACTTCTTTTATCTCTCCTTTGAAAAATTTTTTATTGTTATTTGAAGGCCTTTGACCACCAATGTAAATGTGTGATGGTAGTGTCAAGGATTCAGTGTTACCAGTGATAAGGGTTTCTTCCAGGACACCGTCAACATAAACAGAATTCGTACCTGTTGATTTTTCGCGTGTAGCTACTACATGATGCCATTGCCCATCATCAATTGATGTTGTTGATTGAATCGTTCTATCTGATGGTCCTGTGTTAAAGGAAAATTTTCCATTTAATACTGCTGTGCAAAAATCCAAATCAGGGAACCCGGGATAGTCAGCGTATATAATTGGTAGTCCATGCCAGGGAAAGGTACCAGGCCTTGAAGTCGTAGTCTTTACCCAAGCTTGAAGCGTAAAATCATCTTGGACCTCTCGGACAACCTTCACATAATCATCTACCCCATCAAAACTAAGATGGGCAGTAGACAGTGATAGAAAATCGCTAATTACACCATTACTTACTGTGATATCATTTTCTGTAAAATCATTAGTAGCTGCACTAGAAGTAAAAGTGAGTGATAGCGTAGCATCCCTAGATGAAAACCCATCTAATCCTTCTGCTGCTGTAATCACCATTGTGGGTTGCTGAGTTCTAGCAATAGAAAAAAATAAAATAAAACCTAATAATAAAGGCGTATAGTTGTACAACCTATTTCGCATGAAAGCTCAAACCATAATTTAATTGTATTAGAATTAACATATTTTTACTTAACTAATA
>LUME01000060.1_pt1 | contig 23518 bp, 14 predicted proteins | sample 729951 | NCBI WGS metagenome assembly LUME01 (sample SAMN03860271, study PRJNA289734) | marine metagenome | biome: seawater column; feature: ocean; material: water; isolation source: Red Sea water column Station 34 - depth 200m | place: Saudi Arabia: Red Sea | collected 2011-10-15 | depth 200 m | reverse complement strand
ACTAATCATGCCAAGCGAATCAGCATAAGGCGCAAATGATTGTGAATGGACTACTTGGACTTGGATGTTAACGGGGTTGCCACCCCACTGACCAAGAATTTTTTCAAGTACGCCATTTAAATACATATTTAGTGCTGGCGAATGTACAACATGGTTTTGGCGAATATGCGCCTCTGGAATGTCTTTACCTGAATAACTGATTACACCACCGCTGCCACTAAGCTCACTTTCACGCGCTTTATATTCTGCTATGCTGGGTTGGCTAATGTATTTACCCTCAAAATTATTGTGAATACTGTCGCCTGTTAAATTACTTACCGCATCGGTCACACCCTCAAGTGTACTCTGACAAGCGGTTAGACTAATAAGCGCGGTTGCAAGCACTGTTGCTTTTAGAGTCTGTGTATTAATTAGCATCTTCACATGTACCCCCAAAGCCCATTGTGCCAGTTTCTCTACTGTCTTTTGCTCCTGTTGTCACGATCTTGTAGCAAGGGAGATCAACAACCTTTCCTTGGTTTAGTTTTACATAGTAGGTGTCTAACCATACTACTTCACCGCTATTGTCTTTAATTGCAACCAGATCAAGGTCCTCATTTTTCTCAATAACCACGATTGCGGTTTTGGGAAGCGAAGAAACCGGCACAGTAGCGATGACTTTACCTTCAGAGTCTAAGGTTTCAATAGTGTCAACACTAAAGTCAACAATTGCTAATGGCTCGGCATGAATGTGGCCGAAAACACTACACATAAACAGCATTACGAGTAACTTCTTAATCATATTTTTTCTCCTTGGTAGAACCCTTTCAGATAAGAAAGTAATTTCTTTAATGGGGCAAAAAGCCTTATTTTTACTGCAACTATTGAGAGTATGAGAGTGAGTTGGGCAACCCAGTTAATAGGTTGAAAGTTAAAAATATACGAAAACAAAACGACTACAGTGAACAGAAGCGTCAGCAGCGCAAGGGCGGAATAAAAAACAAAACGTTTTTGCGAATTATCAGAAAGCATGTTCTTAGGATTAGTGGAAATTTTTTCACGCCACACGAAAACGAGCAAAAATAGAATGCAGTCGGTAATATCTGCGAGGTCAATGTTGCGCCATATTGTCGGCGCGGGTCTAAAATACTGGTCGTGGTAAGATATAAGGTTATCTAATGCCATAGCGTGTAAATAAACACCCGCAATTTTACCGTGAACTGGTGAATAAACTTCGTCTCGTGCCCCTTGAATTAGCGCTCCTAGCATTACAAACTTGTCTTTCAATATCGTTGAAAGAAGTGCTTTTTCTTCACTTAATGTAGCGCTGAGATAGGTGGGGGGAACGGTTGTGGAATATGCGCAAGGTTGTCGCCATTCAGGCACCAATTTCCAAAAAACTTCCGATAACAATACCTTTGATACCATAATCATCGGGTTCTCTTTGCCCAAACATTCATTGTTATCTGTTAGCAGATATTGTTCCGTTGATAAATGCATACCCCATTGAATGGCGATGGGAGGCATGTTTTTTGGCTGGTTGCATTTACCAGTTTGCTTACAAAATTGGCGGTGCATGGCAAACGCAGGTGTGTCAATGCTTCCAATTTGAGAAGGGTAATAGTGCTCATGTCCTTGCCATTGAACGACAACTGGATGAGTCACTGCGAAAAGATCTTCACTCGAAAACGCAGACTCTTTTATCTCAGGAACATAGATCGGTATACGCTTCCCATAGCGTTCCAATACGTTTATTAAAGGCTGAGGTGAATCAGCTTTAGTCGTTCTGTCGTGCGTGTAAAGTAAATCAATGAAAAGTGCTTTGGGCTCGTGCCTCAAAATTTGGCGCATGAGAACTGACTGTTGACTGTATGACAATGGCCAACTTAATTTATTGCTGCTTAAATAATGGTCGTCAATTAGTACAACAACGATTTCTTGTTGAGCCTCTGTGTTGTAATACTGGGAATTCAAACGATTGAGAATATCTGCTGAAGCGTTATCTGTAGCAGTTGTAATCTTGAAGGGATCAAGAAGTAGTAAAGTAACCAGTGATATAGAACGAATCCAGAGTCCTATTGGGCCCCAGTGTTTACTTTCTATAAAGGTAATAAAATAAAAAATGAGCGCTTTAATGATTACATTCCATGTCTATCATCCTTTAGTCTATTGATAGCGCTTATATTAGTTTTTGTCAATCTCGGCGATATGCAAAGTCTCTAATCTTTCAGGAACGATGTTACAAAGAACTACTACATCTCCATTCATTAATGAAAAAGCCCAGTGATTTACTGGGCTTTTGAAAGTGTTGAGTTGGCATTGCAGACAAGTATTTGTAAGCTAAGACTACTCTTGGTTGCTCGGATCAAACCCCGATGTAATCCATAATGCCCTCAGCGGCTTTACGGCCTTCGTCGATAGCAGTAACAACCAAGTCACTACCACGTACCATATCGCCACCGGCAAAGACTTGCGGGTGAGAGGTCTGGTAAGCAAATTTGCCAGCAGATGGCGCGCGTACGCGACCTTTTTCATCTAGCATAATGCCGAAGTCAGCAAACCATGGTGCAGGGCTTGGCTGGAAGCCAAAGGCGATAATTACCGCGTCAGCTTCTAGTATGTGCTCTGAACCCTCTACTTCAACAGGGCGGCGGCGACCATTGGCATCTGGCGGCCCCATTTCGGTTCTAACCAGCTTAACGCCACAGGCTTTGCCGTTTTCGTCTACTGCAATGTCTAGCGGCTGAAGGTTGAATTTAAACTCAACCCCTTCCTCTTTTGCGTTTACAACCTCACGGCGAGAGCCCGGCATGCTTTCTTCGTCACGACGATATGCACAAGTTACTTGTGCCGCGCCTTGGCGAATTGACGTACGTACACAGTCCATGGTGGTGTCACCACCACCTAATACCACTACGCGCTTGCCTTTCATATCAATGTAATCAGCAGGGTCTTTTTCAAGACCCATAACGCGGTTGGTGTTGGCGATAAGGAAAGGTAGTGCTTCGTGAACACCTTCTACTTCTTCGTTATCAAAACCACCTTGCATCGACTTGTATGTACCCATGCCTAGGAAAACGGCATCGTATTTATCAAGCAAATCCTGGAACTGAATGTCTTTGCCAATTTCGGTGTTAAGTACGAATTCAACACCCATCTCGGTAAAGATTTGGCGGCGAAGCTTAATCACGTCTTTCTCTAATTTAAAAGACGGAATACCAAATGTAAGTAAGCCACCAATTTCTTCGTATTTATCGTAAACAACAGGTTTAACGCCGTTACGAACCAGAATATCAGCACATGCAAGACCAGCAGGGCCAGCACCTACAATCGCCACTTTCTTGTCGGTCCATACTACGTCAGACATATCTGGGCGCCAGCCCATTTTGAATGCCGTATCGGTAATGTATTTTTCAATACTACCAATGGTAACAGCGCCAAAATCATCATTCAGCGTACATGCACCTTCGCACAGTCTGTCCTGTGGACATACGCGGCCGCATACTTCAGGCAAGCTGTTGGTTTTATGAGAAAGTTCCGCAGCTTCTAAAATGCGGCCTTCGTTCGCCAAGCTTAACCATTGTGGAATATAATTGTGTACAGGACACTTCCATTCACAGTATGGGTTACCGCAGTCCAAGCAGCGATCTGCTTGGCCTTCGGTTTGAGATTGGCTCAGCGGCTGATAAATCTCCGCGAACTCTTGTTTACGAACCATGATCGGCTTTTTAGGCGGATCGATACGTTCAACATCGACAAATTGATATACGTTCTTTGCCATAAACTAAATCCTCCTACTGAGCCTGAATGCGTAATTCAGCACTTGAACGACTAATGTGACCAAGCAAGTTTTTCACATCACTGGTTTTTGGCTTAATAAGCTTGAAGCGTTTCAGCGTTGCGGCGAAATCAGTAAGCAACGACAACGAGTGCTCGCTTCCTGTTTCTTCGTAATGCTGATTAATTAAGCCACGTAAGTGCTCAGCAAGAATCGCTTTATCTTCAATTGGCATTACATCGACCAGTTCGGCATTTACACGGTTATCAAGGTCGTTGCCATCATCCATAAGATAAGCAAAACCACCTGTCATACCGGCACCGAAGTTAACGCCAACCGGACCAAGTACAGCAACAATACCGCCTGTCATATACTCACAGCCGTTATCGCCAATGCCTTCCACTACCGCAATAGCACCAGAGTTACGTACGCCAAAGCGCTCGCCTGCACGGCCAGCTGCAAACAGCTTTCCGCCTGTTGCGCCGTAAAGGCAGGTGTTACCCATAATGGCGCTGTCGTGGGGGTCGTACGAGATATTGCGAGGTGGGTAAATAACAAGCTTACCGCCAGTCATCCCTTTACCTACATAATCGTTGGCATCACCTTCAAGGTGCATATGCAGTCCGCCAGCGTTCCACACACCGAAGCTCTGACCTGCTGTACCGGTAAGTTCAACTTTGATAGGTGTGTCTTCAAAGTCGTGGTTACCATGATGTTTAGCAATTTCACCCGACAGCAATGCGCCGACAGAACGATCCGTATTGCGGATTGGGTATTTAAGGGTAATAGATTTACCGTCAACAACCGCTTGCTGGCCGTCTTTAAGCATCTGCGCGTTCAACTCACCTTTATCGATAGGTGCGTTAGTCGTTTGTGAACAGAATAAGCGCGTATGATCGCCTGCTTTAGGCTGCGCTAGTAACGGAGACAAATCTAAACGGTTCTGCTTAGCGGTAATGCCATCTAAAACTTTAAGTAGCTCTGTGCGACCAACAAGGTCGTCGAACTTAGCAATACCCATAGACGCCATGATTTCACGTACTTCTTGAGCAATAAACTTGAAGTAGTTCATTACCATATCAGGTAAGCCAATGAAGTGGTCGTCACGCAACTTTTGATCCTGCGTTGCAACACCGGTCGCACAGTTGTTCAAGTGGCAAATACGTAGATACTTACAGCCTAAAGCCACCATTGGACCTGTACCAAAACCAAAGCTCTCAGCACCTAAAATACCGGCTTTTACTACGTCTAAGCCTGTTTTCAAACCACCGTCGGTTTGAACGCGTACTTTGTGACGTAAGCCGTTTTCAATAAGCGCTTGTTGCGTTTCAGATAAACCAAGCTCGAACGGACTACCCGCATACTTAACTGATGTTAGCGGGCTTGCACCTGTACCGCCATCGTAACCAGAAACGGTAATAAGGTCGGCATAGGCTTTCGCTACACCCGTTGCAATGGTACCAACACCCGGCTCAGATACTAGCTTAACGGATATAAGTGCCGTTGGATTAACCTGTTTCAAATCGAAAATTAGCTGTGCCAAATCTTCAATTGAATAAATATCGTGGTGTGGAGGTGGTGAAATAAGGGTTACACCCGGCACAGAGAATCGTAGCTGTGCGATGTACTTATTTACCTTATCGCCAGGAAGCTGACCGCCTTCACCCGGTTTTGCACCTTGCGCCACTTTAATTTGAATAACGTTAGCGTTAACCAAATAGTGAGGCGTTACACCAAAGCGACCTGAAGCCACCTGCTTAATTTTAGAGTTCTTTTCAGTTCCAAAGCGAGAAGGGTGTTCGCCACCTTCACCTGAGTTGGACTGACCGCCCAAGCGGTTCATAGCGATCGCTAGCGCTTCGTGCGCTTCAGGGCTTAGTGCACCAATTGACATTGCCGCAGTATCAAAGCGTGGGAATAAATTTTCCGGTGCTTCTACTTCACTAATATCAATAGGGTCGCAATCAGGGTTTATAGCTAGCAAGTCGCGAATGTGCGCAGGCGCACGCTCGTTAACAAGCTTTGCATATTGCTGGTAGTCGTCGTAGTTACCAGACACCACAGCCTTTTGAAGCGTACTGACTACGTCTGGGTTATAGGCGTGATATTCGCCACCGTGCACGTATTTAAGCAAGCCGCCGTGATCGACAGATTTACGCTTAAGCCAAGCAATACGGTTTAGGTTGATAAGATCTTGCTGGAAATCATCGAAGCCCGCACCTTGAATGCGTGAGGTCACACCTTTAAAGCATAACTTCATCACTTCGTTGTTAATACCCACTGCTTCAAACAGTTTAGAGCTACGGTAGCTAGCAACGGTACTAATACCCATTTTCGACATGATCTTATACAAGCCCTTGTTGATACCCTTACGGTAGTTCAACGTGGCCTGCATAGGAGATATATCTAGCTCGCCTTTTTCACAAAGCTGCTCAATAGTTTCATATGCTAGGAATGGGTAAACCGCAGTGGCACCTAAGCCAATCAACACCGCGAAATGGTGTGGATCGCGGGCACTTGCTGTCTCAACAACAACGTTAGCATCGCAGCGCAATGACTTTTCAACTAAGCGACGCTGTACCGCTCCAACTGCCATTGCTGCAGGGATAACCAAACGATTTTGTTTAATGTTTCTGTCAGACAGAATAACGAATGCAGCACGCTTGTTTTTAACCAGCATTTCTACTTCGTTACACACGCGCTCGATGGCTTTCTTCAAGCCTTCTTGCGGTGCATATTGAAGCTCGACGACTTCTGAGTAGTAGTTGTCTGGGTTAAATTCGCGCAGTTGCTTAAGGTCGGTATACATTAGCACTGGCGAGTCGAACAATACGCGGTCGGCGTAACCTGAGGTTTCGCTAAATACGTTTTGCTCGCGGCCAATACAGGTTGCCAACGACATAACGTGGTTTTCACGTAGCGGGTCGATAGGCGGGTTAGTAACCTGTGCGAATTGCTGACGGAAATAGTCGTAAACCGTACGCTGACGCGATGACATAACCGCCATTGGCGTGTCATCACCCATTGAACCAACGGCTTCTTGACCGTCTTTCGCGAGTACTTTTACAACTTGTTGAATTTCCTCATAGCTGTAGGCGTGTAGCTTGTGGTACACCGCCATGGCGTCGTCGTCAAACACGCGTTTACCAATCAATGACGCGTCAAGCTTTTCAATTGGCGTTAATCGACGAATATGCTTGTCTAGCCACTCTTTATAAGGATGGCGTGCTTTTAAGTCTTCATCAATTTCAGTAGAGCGCCAGATTTTGCCTGTGTACGTGTCTACAGCGAGCATTTCACCTGGGCCTACGCGGCCTTTTTCAACTACGTCAGCTTGCTCGTAATCCCAGATACCTACTTCTGAGGCTAGGGTAATGAAACCGTTCTTAGTAATAACGTAACGCGCAGGACGTAGACCGTTTCTATCAAGGTTACAGGCTACGTGGCGACCGTTAGTTAAAACGATACCCGCAGGGCCGTCCCATGGTTCCATGTGCATAGAGTTGAACTCGTAAAATGCACGAAGGTCATCGTCCATGGTTTTGTTGTTTTGATAGGCGGGTGGAACAAGTAACCGCATAGCACGGAATAAATCCATACCGCCGGCTAAGAATAGCTCCAGCATGTTATCCAGCGAGGATGAGTCTGATCCTTCAGTATTCACGAAAGGGGCTGCATCTTTAAGATCTGGAATAAGTGGCGTTGCGAATTTAGCAGCACGTGCCATGGCCCAGTCGCGGTTTCCTTTAATGGTGTTAATTTCACCATTGTGCGCAAGGAAGCGGAAAGGCTGAGCAAGCGGCCAGCGTGGTAGTGTATTTGTTGAAAAGCGTTGGTGGAAAACGCAAATTGCGCTTTGCATACGCTCATCGGCAAGATCGTGGTAGAAGGCAGGTAAGTCTTTTGGCATTACCAAGCCTTTGTAGATCGTTACCAAGCCTGACAAACAAGCTACGTAAAAATCGGGATCTTTCTCAAGACGTTTTTCAGCGCGGCGGCGGATCATATACAAACGACGCTCAAGGTCGCGTTTTCTCCAACCTGCTGGCGCGTTCACAAATACCTGTTCGATTTGCGGAACACCCGTTAGCGCTAGTTCACCCAGTACTGAGCGGTCGACAGGCACTTCGCGCCAACCCACTACTGAAAGTGTTTCTTTTTCTAGTTCTTCATTGAGTACGTCACGCGCGGCTTGCGCAAGTACTGGGTCCTGACTTAAGAAAATCATGCCCACGCCGTATTTTTTGCTGAGTTTCCAGCCATTTTCTTCGGCGATTGCATGGAAGAACGCATCCGGTTTCTGTAGTAATAAACCACAGCCGTCACCGGTTTTCCCGTCGGCAGCGATGCCGCCACGATGCTGCATACGGTCAAGACCGTGTATTGCAGTAGTTACCAATTCATGACTGGCTTCCCCATGAGTGTGAGCGATTAAGCCAAACCCACAGTTGTCCCGGGAATCATTGGGATTATATAAACTCATCTCTTAACTCCTTCAACCTTTTGACTGGGCAAGGTATGCGTTGCGTGTAGATGCGCCTAGGTTTGCGTATCACAACATTATTAGACGTCTTTTGTGCCTGCGAGCGGTATTGCTTGCGGCGTGCGCCTTTCTTGTCGTTATTTTATTATTAGAGGATTCCAGTCGTTTCCGCATTTTTATGCATTATTGCGATGCGGGCCGTACAAAATACCCACATTAAAAACTAAAATCAAACGCTAAAAGTATAAGCTTTATAGTGAATTAGTATAAATATAATTAAATATAGAATAATCAAATGTTTACGCATGGATGTTTATGTTTGTAACAAAAATGTTATCAATATTGAAAAGTGGATAATTCGCTTCAATCAAATGATATTGGTTATCATTTGCATTGTTTGGTTGAATAAATATGCTTATATTTCGATGTTTTATGTTGTCAATAGCGGTTTGCGGTGTATTTTTATTAAATTGTAAAGCTATGGTTCCACTCATATAAGCAGTTTGTTATATTGTTTGAAAATTGACCGCAGGTAAGGCTCGTAGTGTTATATACGATGCTGAAAGAAAGAGCTGTGTGTAAATTGAATGTGCGCTTAGTGTGAAAGGCGAAGAATAAAAATTCACTGTAGTGGCGTGCCGTTAAGACAATAAGGATTATTGTATGAATACGCTACACGCTTCACCAGCGCCTACCTTTAGCATAGATGATCACATTTTAACTGGCGACAATATCAGTTTCAGGCTTTCTCCTAATACACCTGGACGTTTTCAATCTGGCTCTCCCGATACTATTGTTATTCATTTTACCGCTGGTAGTAGCCTTGCTTCCTCGGTCAATGTGTTAACCAATGCCGACAGCGGCGTGTCAGCCCATTTTGTCGTCGGGCGTAACGGTGACATCGTGCAAATGTTACCTACCAATAAAATTGCGTGGCATGCAGGAGAGAGTCACTATGAAGGTCGCAGTGGGTTGAACCAATATTCCATTGGCATTGAATTAGACAATGCTGGCCAGCTGAAAGCCAGAGGAGACGGTACTTATGAAAGTTGGTTTGGCGAAGTTTATGGTGAGAATGAAGTATTGGCTGCGCAACACGCCAACCAGCAATCGATTGGCTACTGGCACAAATATACAGAGGTACAAATTGCAAGGACACTATCGATTTGTAAAACACTGAGTAGTTACTACGATATCTCTACCGTAGTTGGGCACGAAGAGATTGCCCCCGCGAGAAAGGTTGACCCTGGCCCTGCTTTTCCCCTCCAGAAATTCAAAGCTTTGGTGTTGCAAAGTGAAAGCGACAAATGGGCGAGAGAATCAAGTGAATCGAGCTCGCAGCGAGAAGCCCACGATCAAATACAACGAGATCTCGCAAGCCCGGTGAAACGGGTGGCAAACGTAAGTGCTAATGCATTGAATGTGAGAAAAGGGCCTGACGTCTCATTTGGGGTGGTCGAGAACGGATTAAACAAAGGCGAGGTGTTAAAAGTTTTAGAGAAGCGGGGAGAGTGGGCAAAAGTTTCCTACACCAAGGTTGGGTGGGTGAATACCAAGTACATTAACGAAATTACCGAAAAGTCTCCCTTTAAATCCTGACGTTAAGCGGGGCGATAGCATCTCGCATTGACATAGCGCATTCCCGAAGCAGTGAAAGCCTGATAGGATAACCGCAAAATAAGCTTAAATTTGACGTACATGCATTCAGATTCACCAAACGATTCTTGGGCAATTCGCTTTGCCCAATTTGTTCAGCGTTTTGGCACTCTAAAGCTCAGCATATTGTTTGTTGTTCTTTCACTTGTGTTTACGCTAGGCGGCTCATACGTAATACGCGTGAGCATGGGAAGCCAGGTTCAGCCTGATGATTTTATCAGTGCAGTTGTACTGACCATGCTGTCTGCGCCTTGGGTACTTTATTTCTTTAGCGAGTTAATAAAGCAATTAGAGAATTCACGCACCAATTTAAAGGAAGTTGTCAGCCAACTAGAAAGCTTGCGAGAAGAAGATGTCTTTCTTAACCGCGAACTTCAAAGCAACATCAGGCAGCTTAACCACGAGATAGAGCAGCGTAAGCAAGCACAAGAAGAGCGTGAGGCGCTGTTTAAAGATTTAGAAAAAGAGATTCAGGATAAATCTGAACAGGAAGCACAAGCACGCCGCTTATCAACCTTGTTACGTTCAATCATTGATGCCTCGCCAGACTTAATATACTACCGGAATGAAGAAGGTCGGTTTGCTGGTTGTAACCGCATAGCGGAACTGATGACGGGTAAAACCGAGCAAGAGTTGCTGGGTTTAACGCCAAAAGACGTATATGAGGAAGAGCTTGCCCGTCAAATTGTAGCGAGTGATCACGAAGTCTTAGAGACTAACGCCAGTATTACAGAAGAGTTGTGGCTTCGCTTTGCCGATGGACGTCGTCGTTACTTCGAAATGAAACGTGTACCTTTCTTCGATAAAGACGGTAATCGCCTTGGCTTATTGTCGTTCGGTCGAGATATGACTGAGCGTAAGCAGGCTGAAAATGCTGCAGCAAAAGCCAGTACCGATAAAACTCGCTTTATCGCAACCATAAGTCATGAGCTACGCACACCACTAAACGGAATCGTGGGCTTAAGCCGTATGCTGCGTGATACCGACTTGAGTGAAGAACAATTTAACTGGGTCAGTACGATATATGCCAGCGCTATAACGTTAGGTAACATTTTTAACGATATTATCGACCTTGATAAGTTAGACAGAGACAAGCTTGAGCTGAGTCTTAAAACCATATCGTTAAAAGACTTTACCGAAGAACTTAGCAGCATTATTCGTCTACTTGCAGCCGACAAACAGCTAGAGCTTAAAACGACAATTAACGAGCCGCTTCCCCGCCTTGTTGAAATAGATGGTACGCGCCTTCGTCAGATATTGTGGAACATCTTGTTTAACGCAGTGAAGTTCACACAAAAAGGGCACGTGAGCCTCACGGTTTCATCGACCAAACCCGATGGTGATAAGGCGTACGTAACGTTTGTGATCGAAGACACGGGCGTAGGTATTCCTGAAAGCGAAATTGATAAAATTTTTGCCATGTACTATCAGGTCGATCACCCTGACCACCAATCGGCCACAGGTACCGGTATTGGGTTGGCGATTTGTAAGCAAATGGTCGACTTGATGAAAGGTGAAATTCACGTTTCAAGTAAAGTGGGTAAAGGCACCCGTTTTGAAATTGTGTTGCCAGTTCAAATTTCTAACAGCCCAATGAAAGTGGCGCAGCTTCAAGTGACAGGGCTTAATATCTTGTTAGTAGAAGATATTGAATTGAACGTAATGGTCGCCAAAGCCTTACTCGAGAAGCTTGGCCAGAAAGTCGATGTAGCAATGACGGGGCAAGAAGCCATAGATAAAGTCAGGGAAAACCAATACGACCTTATCTTGCTTGATATTCAATTGCCTGACATGACCGGGTTCGATGTGGCAAGTACGATTATTGAAGAAGATCTGGTTATGCAAACGCCTATCGTGGCGCTAACGGCAAACGTCATTAAAAAGCGTGATGAATACTTAGAAAACGGTATGGATGACGTTATTGCTAAGCCGATTAAAAAATCTCGCGTTATTGAGGTGTTTAACGAGTTGTTCCATGCACCGCCTGCGCCGCTAGAAATTGATGGTGAAGTAGAGCGCCCTGAACCTAACAAAACATTAAGTAACATTTTAGATATGGACTTATTACAGATGTTAGTTGATACCATAGGGGATGAAATGGTGCGAGCTAGCGTTAAAGTATTCCAAGAAAAAATGCCCGAATACATGGAAATACTGCAGCTAAGCTTAAGTGCGGACGAAAAGTCAGAAGTGTGCTCACAGGCTCACAAAATTAAAGGAGCCGCTGGCTCTGTTGGTTTGGCTCGCGTACAGCGTATTGCTAATCAAATTCAACAGGGCGACCACCCAACATGGTGGGAGAACGTGCATGATTGGGTGGAAGAGCTGCAAATGGCCGTTCAGCACGACATGAAGGCATTACACGATTGGCTGAATGAACAGCAGGTTGATGACTAGTTGGCGTAACGCGCTCTTTAATAGGTAATGTAAAAAAAGAGGGCTTGCCCTCTTTTTTGTTATGAAACCGGTGCTTGAGTAATCTCTAGGAACAGAGTTGTCCGCTAGCCTACCTCAATAAGGAAAACGGCAGCTTGTTCTTAATTTATAAGTGGTAAAAGGAATTAATGTGATGGCAATTAGCGCACAACAAGAGACAGTATTTTCAAACAATCAGCTAAGCGTTGATGAGATCCCTTCACTTCAAACGCTCACGTTATTGCCTATATCCAAAAAGTACCGCGCGCTAAATATGTTCTCAATTTTATTGATAGCGCTAGTGCTAATAGGTATAGCAACGGCGATAAGATTTCAAAGTTTTTGGTCATTGCCAGACGGTTTACTGCAAGCTTATCCGTATGTTATTGCAGGTATCGTCGCTTTAGGCAGCGTATGGGCCTTGTACCATTTCTTTGCTGATGTACGCATATTTTACGCCATTCGCGAACAAGACATCAGCAAGCAGTCTGGGTTAATTTTTAGGAAGCTCTCGTGCCAACCCATTTTGCGTGTTCAGCACGTTGAAGTTAATCGCGGGCCTCTGGAAAGATGGGCGGGCCTTGCTTCACTACAGGTTTTTTCTGCCGGTGGGGAAATGTATACCTTTGAAATACCAGGGTTAAGCATTGAAAGGGCAGAGCAGTTGCGTGAGTTCATACTTGCTCACAAAGACATCGGTGCACGCTAATGACGGTATCTGAAACCTCTTCAAACCAAGCGCCTACACTGAATCAGTCAAAAGATCTGAAAGAAGATGCTGCGCTTGAGTCCCATGGCCCAGATGCTGGAGTGATAGAACCGAAACTTAAAGTAGAAACGGGTGATGAGTGGCAGCGCCTCTCCCTGATTTCTATTTTGTATTTTACTATTCGTAATTTTACCAACTCGGCTCAAGTGCTTATTTACACCATTCCCGCCTTAGCCATATCGTTCAATATCTGGGATAACCTACTGTCCCCTGAAGTGCTAATAGGTGCCGGAATCCTTTTTTTATCTACAAGTGGTAGTGGCGTAATAAGCTTCTTAATGTACAAGTTTCGCGTGCATAACCAGCACGTTGAGATTCATCATGGCGTGTTTCAGCGCCGCTATACCAACTTACCTTTGTGGCGTATTCAAAACGTTAAGATTGAGCGCCCTTTTTATTATCGTCCTTTTGGATACGCGTTAGTGGTACTCGATACGGCAGGAAGTGGTAAAGAAGAGGCCAAAATAGTAGCGGTGCCAGAAGCCTACGCCGAAGCTCTGAAAAAACAGGTGTTGTATGAAAAAGCGCATCACGAAGTGAGCGAAAGAGATGAGCTATCAAGCGAGGACGTCTATGATGGAGAATTGGCCGATGGACAAAGTTCGTCTTTGCGAACACAAAGCATGGGGGCTAAAGCAGCAGATAACCTCCATACAAGTGAAGAAGTGCTGAATCGACGTTCCGTAAAAGACATTATTATTCACGGCATCACTAACAATCGCGTTTGGATCATACTGGGTGCCGCAGCGCCTTTTTATGACGATGTGTTTGGGGTTGTATCAGAGTGGTTAGCCGATAAAGGCTTACAGCTTAATCAGTTAGTCGGGGAACAAACGGTAGCGTGGTGGCAATTTGGTTTGTATGCCTTTGTGGTTGTTATGATGCTGATGGCATTGGTGGCACTGCTAAGTGTTGGTGGCGCGCTTTTCACTTTCTACGGCTACACGCTTTCAAGAGCAGGGGACCGCTATATTCGTCGCAGCGGCTTGCTCAATAAGCTGGAAGTCAGCATGCGCGCATCACGCATTCAAATGATAACTGCAAAGCAAGATTGGCTGGATAAAATCCTTAAACGAGTTAATTTGTATTTTGAACAGAACTCTACTGCTGGCCAGCAAGTGCAAGAACTGATGTCGCCAAATAAGCTTATTGTGCCATCGGTAACCGAAGATGAAGCCTTCGCGCTTAGTCAAGAAGTGATGCCAGGATGTGACCTGCGAGGTCAAGATTATCAAACCATTAGTAAGCGATTTATTACTTTTTGGTTGCTTGCGGGCTGGACGTTGCCTTTTATTATCTTTTTCACTATTGGCGCTGTGTCGTCCCATCTAGATATTATGCTTGGGGCACTCATTGTCTTTAGTGCCATAGCGCTGTTACTCACGCTTAGATGGTGGCGATGGGGTATAGCTTTCGATAACAAGTACGTTTACATAAGACGAGGTAGAGTAGGCGTTGATTATCAGTGCTTTGAACCCTACAAAGCGCAACAAGTCATCGTTAAGCAGAGCGTGTTTATGAAACGGAAAAAGCTGGCCACCATTAAGTTTGTACTGGCCTCGGGGGCGGTTACCATTCCGTTTCTGCCAGAAGAATACGTTAATAAACTAGCAGATAGTGTGTTATTCGAGGTGGAGTCGACGAGAAAGTCCTGGATGTAAAGTACACAATTTTTGTGCGCTTTGTTATGCAAATAGAGCGAGTTTATGTAAAGGTAGATATTCAGTTGCACAACCTTGCGTTTATATGGATATTCTTGATTACAGTGTTATTGCGATTTACCTCATTACTTTACTCATAATCGGCTTTAGTCTGCGCGATCAGCAGTCAAAGAAAGACTATTTTTTAGCTGGTCGAAGCTTAAACTGGAAACCACTGTTACTCTCAGTTATGGCGACCCAGCTCTCTGCGGTCAGTTTCATCTCCGCCCCTGCATTTGTTGGGTTTCGCGAGGGGGGAGGCCTAATTTGGCTCTCGTATGAGCTAGCAGTGCCGCTAGCCATGCTTTTACTCATCACCACCGTACTGCCAACATTATACCGAAGCGGTGTGGTAAGTATTTATGACTATCTTGAGCGGCGCTTCTCTACCTCTACCCGTATTTGTATCAGTATAGTTTTTCAATTTAGTAGAGCGTTTGCCACCGGCATAATGGTGTACGCCCTTTCCATTATCTTACAAGGAACCATGCAGTTTTCCTCTACACAGGCAATATTGCTCATTGGCGTTATTACCGTTTTATACTCCTTACAGGGGGGAATGAAAGCTGTTGTATATGGCGATGCGGTACAAATGGTGGTTATTGTCATGGGGACGGCTATTTGTATTGCTTTTGGTCTTAGTGCATTAGGCGGGTGGGAATCTTTTCTACAATTACTTCCAAGCGAACGAGTTTCTACCCTCAACTTTTCATCTCTGGGCTTTGATGGCGACGGCTTCGGCTTTTTTCCTATGGTGCTAGGTGGCATTATCCTCTATGCCTCTTACTACGGTTGCGATCAATCTGAAGCGCAACGGGCATTGTCAGCGAAATCGGAAAGCGATCTTAAAAAGATGATGTTAGCTAATGGCATTTTCAGGTTCCCTATAACACTTCTATATTGTTTGGCGGGCTTGGTGGTTGGTACGCTAGCGTTTAACGACGCCAACCTGCTATCTCAAATTCCTAAAGATAACCCGGACTGGCTTATGCCCGTGTTTATTCTTAACTATTTACCTCATGGGCTCATCGGCCTGCTTGTCGTCGCCATTCTTGCCGCAGCCATGTCGTCTTTAAGCTCTGCAATCAATTCACTTGCAGCAGTTTCACTTGAAGACTATTTCAAACTTACTGGCAAGCGAACAAAACCTGACGGCTACCTGAGTTCTGCTAAATTTGCTGGATTGACCTGGGGCGTGATCATTTTACTGCTCTCACTCAATGCAGGCGATATAGCACCTACAGTAATAGAAGCGGTAAACAAAGTGGGTTCTGTCTTTTTTGGGCCTGTATTGGCTGTTTTCTTACTCGGTATGTTGTCGAAAAAGGTTAATGCGACTCAGGTTAATATTGCGCTAGCTTGTGGTGTGCTGACCAATTTGTCATTTGCATTTTTTATAGACGAGGTATTTTGGTTTTGGTGGAATGTGACGGGATTCATAAGCACAGTAATACCAGCTATCATCTTTTCTGTCTTGTCACCTAGCGATGAAAGCAACGTGTGTTCGGCTCCCCATTCGAGCAAAGGCAGTTTCCTTATTGATAAGTCGATTGCCACTGTGTTGATAGGCTACTTCGGCTTGCTGATCTTTATTTGCTATATGTTACCAAGTTGGCTGCTATAGAAACCGCCTATCACGCATGAGCAGCTGTAGCCACAGAGTCTCGAAGAATGATCTGATTTTTTCCCGCGTAAATAGTAGAGCGCACTGCATCCATAAACGCTGAAAGCGCTGATAAGTAAACCTTGGGCGGCCTTACCGATACTACGGTAAACTCTTCTCCACCGTATCGCACAATAAGATCGTCGGGGAAGTAATCTTTAAGCAACGCTGCAAATTCCTGCAACAGCATGTCACCCGTTTTATGGCCGTATGTATCGTTTACGCTTTTGAAGTTATCAGCATCGATCATAGACACAATAACATCCTTTCTTGATGCTTTATTTGCAAATAACTCTTCTGCTTTTTCGTAAAGAAAACGACGATTGTAGACTTTGGTTAGCGGATCTAAGTTCGCTGAATTTCTAATGGTTTGAATCATTTCTTGTGATTCAAGGTTCTGCATAATTCTGCAGTAGAACTCTTCGTGATAAAAGGGTTTGGACAGGAAGTCATTGGCACCGCTTTTAATGAATTTCGACGTTAACACGCTATCGCCGTTTGCCGATAAACCGATAAATACCAAGTCTTGCATGCGCTTTTCGTGGCGTATAGCTTTTACCAGCTCATAACCGTCCATGTTTGGCATACGGTGGTCGGCAATAACCATTTTTATATCGCGGTGATTATCAAGCTCTTCCAACGCTTCTAAACCATCGTTCGCTTCGTGCACCTGAAATTGGAATTTGCGAAGTAATGAGCAAATGTGATTTCGGCTGGTTCTTGAATCTTCCACTACCAGTACTTTGGTTGTGAGGTTCTTTCTTAAGCGATCTACAAGCTTAGACACCTGAAGATATGAATAGCGTGATTCTTTAGTAATGTAATCCAGTACGCCCTGATCAAGTAGCTGGGCACGGGTAAATTCGTCGAAATTTCCAGTAAGAACGATGGTTGGAACATTGTAGGAAAGTGCAAGTTCTACACTCTCGCCATTGGGAGCATCGGGAAGATTTAAGTCGACGATGGCAGCCAAGTATTCGGTGTCGCTCTCAAGGGCACTTTGAGCTTGTGCAAGATCTTCGCACAGATCACACGTAAAGTGAGGATTATCCTCAATAAGTTTGTTTACAATCTTTCGGACAGTAAGGCTGTCTTCTACTACAAGAACTTTATACATGTGATCTACTCTCGGCACTTAGGCTTCGATAATAACCAATTGTAGACGAAAAAGCCCTCGGCAAGAGGGCTTTTTAAACTAATGTCTAAATAAATTTTATCTTATGTAACATTGTGTTGTATTAACTTTGTTCAACGGGAACGCGTACCGTACCTTCCATCAAAATACGGGCGCTTCGGCTCATTACAGCTTGCTTAATTTGCCACTTGTTATCTTCAAACGTCGCTTTAGCACCTACTCTTAGCGTTCCTGATGGATGCCCAAAAGTAACTGAGTCTCTGTCACTGCCGCCTGCTGCAATATTTACCAGCGTACCTGGAATCGCCGCAGCTGCTGCAATAGCGACCGCCGCTGTGCCCATCATGGCGTGATGAAGTTTTCCCATAGACAGCGCGCGAACCAATACATCGATATCTGAGCCTAAAATATCTTTGCCGCTTGAAGCTTTATAACCTCTCGGAGGGGCGACAAACGCAACCTTTGGCGTGTGCTGTCTGTTTGCCGCTTCGCCCACATCGTTAATTAAACCCATTTGGACCGCGCCGTGTGCACGAATGGCTTCGAACTTGGAAAGTGCTTCTGAATCGCTGTTAATGTCATTCTGCAGCTCAGTGCCTGTGTAGCCAAGATCCTCTGCATTGATAAAAATAGTCGGAATACCCGCGTTTATCATAGTCACCTGAAGAGAGCCTACGCCCGAGACTTCCAGCGTGTCGACTAAGCGTCCTGTGGGGAATATAGCTCCTTCACCGTCAGCTGGGTCAACAAAGGCTACTTCTACTTCTGCGGCAGGGAAGGTGACACCGTCTAGTTCAAAATCGCCAGTTTCCTGTACTTCCCCGTTAGTCATTGGCACCCTAGCGATAATGGCTTTGTTGATGTTGGCTTGCCAAATATTGACGGTGGCAATGCCGTTTTCTGGAATTTTACTTTTATCTACCAGTCCATTGGTTATCGCAAAAGCGCCCACGGCTGCCGTTAGGTTTCCGCAGTTACCACTCCAGTCTACGAATGGCTTATCTATGGCAACTTGCCCAAACAGATAGTCGACATCGTAACCTTCACGTTCACTTTTGCTTAAGATAACGGTTTTGCTGGTACTTGATGTAGCGCCGCCCATACCGTCAGTTTGTTTACCGTATGGATCGGGGCTTCCGATAACGCGCAGAAGCAGGGCATCGCGCGCCGGTCCCGGCTTTTGCGCTGCTTCTGGCAAATCGGTTAAATTGAAAAACACACCCTTGCTGGTACCGCCACGCATGTAGGTAGCCGGTACTCGAAGTTGTGGCGCATACTTTGTCATGTTTTTTCCTTTTTGGGGGGGAGAGGAAGTTGGTTTCAAATCGTAACCAACCTCCTTCCCAAAAAATAGTAAACCCTGTCAACAGAAGTTAGCTGATTTAGGAAGTACTGAGTTGGGTGCGGGACCCTCAATTCGCATGGATGCGAATTGGGAGCCTACATGGATGTATTCACGGCGTGTCCAGCAACCGGTTCAGTTCTTCCCAGCTGCCTCAGCTAGCCTCAGCTTCCAAAAAGTCTTTGGCGAAGCGTTGTAGTACCCCGCCTGCGCTGTAAATAGAGACTTCTTCTGCTGTGTCTAAGCGACAGGTTACCGGTACTTCTAATTGCTCGCCGTTTTTACGGTTTACTATTAGCGTAAGCGTTGCGCCAGGTGACGGTTCGCCGCTAACGTGCCGTCGAGGCCCAGCGTAATCCGGGTTGTTCCGGCCTTAAATTCAAGCGGTAACACACCCATACCAATCAGATTAGTGCGGTGAATACGCTCAAAGCCTTCTGCAACAATCACTTCAACACCCGCTAGGCGTACGCCTTTGGCTGCCCAGTCTCGTGACGAGCCCTGACCGTAATCAGCGCCTGCAACAATAATTAGCGGTTGTCTGCGGTTCATGTAAGTTTCAATGGCTTCCCACATGCGCATAACTTTGCCTTCGGGCTCAACGCGCGCTAGAGAACCTTGTTTTACTTCACCGTTTTCAAGCACCATCTCGTTGAACACCTTCGGGTTCGCTAGGGTAGCGCGCTGTGCGGTTAAGTGATCACCACGGTGTGTGGCATACGAGTTAAAGTCTTCTTCAGGTAGACCCATTTTCGCCAAATATTCACCTGCTGCACTACTTGCCAAAATAGCATTAGAAGGAGACAGGTGATCGGTGGTGATGTTGTCTCCCAAAATGGCTAGCGGACGCATTCCTTTCATGGTGCGCTCGGCATCCATTGCGCCTTCCCAATAGGGTGGGCGGCGAATATAGGTACTCATTTCACGCCAGTCATAAAGCGGGTTAATGTCTTTGCCGTAGTCCACGCTTAAATCGAACATTGGCTCGTACACTTTTCTGAAGTGCTCTGGCTTCACCGATTTCGCTACAATAGCGTCAATTTCTTCATCGCTTGGCCAAATATCTTTAAGCGTTACCGGGTTGCCGTCTTTGTCGGTGCCCAATACGTCCTTTTCAATATCAAAGCGAATGGTACCGGCAATAGCATATGCAACAACTAGCGGTGGCGATGCCAAAAAGGCTTGCTTCGCGTAGGGGTGAATACGGCCGTCGAAGTTACGGTTACCAGATAGTACCGCTGTCGCATAAAGGTCGCGGTCGATAATTTCTTGCTGGATTTTAGGGTCTAGCGCGCCGCTCATACCGTTACAGGTAGTACACGCAAAGGCAACCACGCCAAAGCCTAAATCTTCCAACTCGCTCATTAAGTTGGCTTCTTCAAGATACAGCTTAACGGCCTTAGAGCCTGGTGCTAGCGAGCTTTTTACCCATGGTTTACGAGTTAAACCGCGCGCGTTGGCGTTGCGTGCCAATAAGCCTGCCGCAATGACGTTACGCGGGTTCGAGGTATTGGTACAGCTTGTAATTGCCGCTATAATAACCGCGCCATCAGGCATTTTGCCTTCCTCCTCGGTCCACTTCGCTGCTATACCGCGACTTTCTAAATCGCTGGTAGGCAAGCGTGCGTGTGGGTTAGAAGGGCCAGCCATGTTACGGCCAACAGAAGACAGGTCGAATGTAAGCACCCGCTCGTACTCGGCGGTTTCTAAGTCATCAGCCCATAAGCCAGTATGCTTGGCATATTGCTCAACAAGTGCAATTTGCTTTTCCTCACGCCCTGTTAGGCGTAAGTAATCGATGGTTTGCTGGTCAATGTAGAACATGGCTGCAGTGGCGCCGTATTCCGGTGTCATGTTCGAAATAGTAGCACGGTCGCCCAGCGTCAGGTGCGATGCACCTTCACCATAGAATTCAAGGTAAGCAGAGACTACGCGCTCTTTACGCAAGAATTCAGTAAGCGCTAATACAATGTCGGTAGCCGTAATACCTGGCTGTGGTTTGCCGGTAAGTTCAACACCTACAATGTCGGGCAAACGCATGTAAGACGCGCGGCCCAGCATTACGCTTTCCGCTTCAAGACCGCCCACACCTACCGCAATAACGCCAAGTGCATCAACATGCGGCGTGTGGCTGTCCGTACCCACTAGTGTATCAGGGAAGGCAACGCCGTCACGAGCTTGAATAACCGGTGACATACGCTCCAAGTTAATTTGGTGCATAATGCCGTTACCCGGAGGGATAACATCTACGTTTTTAAATGCCGTCTTTGTCCAGTTAATGAAGTGGAAACGGTCGTCGTTACGTCTGTCTTCGATAGCACGGTTCTTTTCAAACGCGTCTTTCTCAAAACCAGCATGCTCTACAGCCAATGAGTGATCCACAATTAGCTGCGTAGGAACAACGGGGTTTACCTTCGCCGGATCGCCACCTTTTTCTGCAATAGCGTCGCGAAGACCAGCCAGGTCGACAAGTGCCGTTTGACCCAAAATGTCGTGACACACTACGCGAGCCGGAAACCACGGGAAGTCTAAGTCGCGCTTGCGATAAATCAGCTGTTTTAGCGAGTCGGTGAGCATCTCAGGTGCGCATTTGCGCACCAAGTTTTCAGCCAGTACACGTGAGGTGTAAGGCAGCTTGGCGTAGGCGCCAGGCTCAATAGCATCTACCGCTTCACGGGTATCGAAAAAATCGATCCCCGCGTTTGGAAGCGGTTTACGGTAATCAATATTCATAAAAACTTAACCTCAGCCTTACGCGCGTTCGCTGATAGCAGGCACTGGGCGAAGTTCTTCGCCTGTGTATTCTGCTGACGGACGAATAATACGGTTGTCAGCGCGCTGTTCCATAACGTGTGCCGCCCAACCAGTTAGACGAGACATTACGAAGATTGGTGTAAACAACGGCGTGGGGATACCCATAAAGTTATACGCAGAGGCATGGAAGAAATCGGCGTTACAGAAAAGCTTCTTCTCGCGCCACATCACTTCTTCACAGCGAACAGACACAGGATAAAGTACGTCGTCACCTACATCAGCAGCCAGTTTTTCAGACCATTGCTTAATAATTTCGTTACGCGGATCAGACTCAGAGTAGATAGCGTGACCAAAGCCCATAATCTTCTCTTTACGCTCAAGCATGCCCATCATTTTTTCTTCGGCATCATCAACCGCCGGGCGCCCCTTTCGGCAGCCCTCTGGGGAATGGGGCTGAGCGTGCCGATCTACGGCCTTCTCAACTGGGCGCTTCCGGACATCGCTTTCCTGAACCATATGGCCATCTCGTTTGCGGTAATCGTGGTCGTCATGGCGACCATGACGAAAGTCAATCCTCTTCCTGAACCGGTGGTGTTCGCTGAGCGGGGAGAAGTGGATCTCACCCCCAGCAGCCGGGCCCGAAAGCTCGCCGCCGTCATTGTTGGCCTGACCGTTCTCCTCTATGTCATTTTCTGGTAAGCGGAGTGAAAATGATTGACGTTTCTAGATTGAAAGATTGGTCGCCTCCCGAAGGGTGGCTCACCATAGAGACACTGGACCTCCACACCGAAGGGGAACCGCTCCGGATCATTCTGGACGGCTATCCCGACCTTGAAGGTGACACTGTGCTGGAAAAACGAACTTTCGCACGTGAACACTTCGACCACTTCCGCACTTCTCTGATGTGGGAGCCCCGGGGCCATCGCGACATGTACGGAGCCCTTATCGTGGAGCCCGACTCCGCAGACTCCGATTTTGGCGTCATTTTCCTCCACAATGAAGGGTACTCCACGGGGTGCGGCCACGCCGTCCTCGGGCTGACCAAAACTTTTGTAGAAACGGGACTAATCGAGTCGAAGGGGGCGGTGACGCCTGTGGTTATGCACGTCCCTTCCGGCACGGTCCACGCCGAGGCCGTCTCTGAAAACGGGAGAGTGACGAGCGCACGGTTCAGGAATGTCCCATCCTTTGTTCAACATTTGGACGGGGAGGTGGATGTGCCACCGTATGGGCCTGTCAGATACGACCTCGCTTTCGGCGGTGCGTTTTACGCATTTGTGAACGTCAGCGATGTGGGACTTGAGGCGGTGCCCGAAATGAGTTCTTCTCTCATTTCCGCCGGGATGGCCGTGAAGTGGGGCACCGGTCCCCCTGTCCGTCTGCGAAGATACAGACGTGGCGGCGAGACTGGCGATCCTCCATGAACGGGGCGAAGTCAAAACCAATCAGACAATCACCATCGATTCAGTTCTTGGGACTTTCTTTAAAGGCCGTGTGGTGGAGACGCTTTCCATAGTCGACCGCCATGCGGTGATTCCTGAAGTGAGCGGAACGTCCCACATCATCGGCAGGCAGACATTTGTCATCGATCCCGACGATCCGCTGAAAGACGGTTTTATACTGAGATAGGAAATGTCGCAGTTCTTCAATATGGAAACTGCCGATCGGTGGTACCTCATCGCCATCACCCTCTTTGCCATCGTCGCCTTTATGCCGTGGGCGAGGTCGGTGGAGGTGGGAGGGATGTCGCTCTTCGGCTGGCTCATGGCTGCGCTGATGGTCTTTTCGCCGGCCATTGCGCTGGCGCAGCTCATCATCAGGAAGAATCGGGGAAACAGCAGTGA
>LUME01000261.1_pt1 | contig 23992 bp, 19 predicted proteins | sample 729951 | NCBI WGS metagenome assembly LUME01 (sample SAMN03860271, study PRJNA289734) | marine metagenome | biome: seawater column; feature: ocean; material: water; isolation source: Red Sea water column Station 34 - depth 200m | place: Saudi Arabia: Red Sea | collected 2011-10-15 | depth 200 m | reverse complement strand
CCGTAGCCCATGGTCCCGTTCTGGGGGGCCAGCAGGCGGGCCTCTGGCCCGTAGAGCAGGAACTTGTTGGGCCAGACGCTGAAGTTGCCGGCGCCGTTGGTGACCACGGCGTCGGCCGGGAGCCGTTCCCGCAGCCACGCCATGACCTCGCCGAGGTCCAGGTCGCCGAGCTGCGGCGGACAGTCGAGGGTCGCCAGGAAGGCGGCGCGGCGGCCGGCCCGCCAGTTCCCCCAGCGTGCCGAGCCGGGCAGGTCGAGGTCGGCCAGCGCCCGGGCCGCCTCGTTGGGACCGGCGTGCACGGTGGCATCGGCCTCGACGACCTTGCCGAACTCATCGGCGTCGGCGTGCACATGGACCACGGCCTGGCCGTCGGGGCGCGTCGAGGGGCCGGCGCCGAACAGCGTGTAAGTGCCGGTCGCCATCTCGCCGAAGCGGCTCCCGAGGGCGATGACGACGTCGGCGGACGCGAGCGTCTCCCGGACGACGGGCGGCATTCCGACACCCGCCTCGCCGGCATACCGGTCGTCGGTGTTGTCGAAGAGGCCGTGCCGGCGGAAGGTGACGACGACGGGGAGGTCGTTGCGGGTGGCGGAATCCCGAAGGTGGCGCCGGCCCTCCGGGGTCCATCCCCCGCCGCCGACGAGCAGGACCGGCCGCTCCGCCCGGGACAGGACCTCGCTGACGGCTGCGACCTCGTCGCCCGTCGGTTCCCGTTCGGCGACCTCGACGCAGGGTCCGGGGCCCGCGGTCGTGGTGGCCCGCAGCATGTCCTCGGGCAGCGAGACCACGACAGGTCCGGGCCGGTCCGAGCAGGCTTCGCGAACCGCCCGGTCGACGACCGACGGCAGCTCGTCGGGTGACTGGACCTCGACCACCCCCTTGGCGAGGGCGTCGAAGAAGGACCGGTACTCCACCTCCTGAAAGGCCTCGAGGCCCCGATGCTCGAGCCCGACCTGGCCGACGAAGAGCAGCATCGGCGTCGAATCCTGCTGCGCCGTGTGGACGCCGATCGCGGCGTTCGTGGCGCCGGGGCCCCTCGTCACGAAGCAGACTCCGGGCCGGCCGGTCAGCTTGCCGTGGGCCTCCGCCATGTAGGCGGCACCACCCTCCTGGCGGCACACCACGAACCGCAGGCGGTCGGCGACGTCGTGGAAGGCGTCGAGAACGGCGAGGTAGCTCTCGCCGGGGACGCCGAAGGCGGTGTCGACGCCCTGCGCCAGCAGGCAGTCGACGAGCAACTGCCCACCGGTGCGTTCCCGTGCAGCCTCCACGCCGCGCATCCTCGCACGGCGGCAGCCGGTCACCCGCGCCCGAGGCACTACGTTCACCCGCCGACGGACGAACCCCACCACGGGAGGCATCCATGGACCTCGGAATCTCGGGCCGCACCATCGACGGCGAGGTCGCCACCCTCACCGTCGACCTGGGCGACCCTTCCGGCGTCGACGACCTCGTCGGGGACGCCACCGCCGCGCTCGGCCAGATCCACATCCTCGTGCTGAACGGTGGCGGCCCACCGCCGGGGAACTTCGCCTCGACTCCGGCCGACGCCTACGCGGCGGCGCTGCAGCTCAACCTGCTCTCGATGGTCGCCCTCACGAAGGCCTTCGTGCCGACGATGCAGGAACGGGGCTGGGGCCGGGTGGTGGCGATCACCTCGGCAGCGGTCCGGCAGCCGATGGACACCCTCATCCTGTCGAACACGGCACGCTCGGGCCTGACGGCGTTCCTCAAGACCACGGCGCTCGAGGTGGCTGGCGACGGTGTCGTCGTCAACACGGTCCAGCCGGGCCTCCACGCCACCGACCGGCTGCACCAGCTCTACGACGACCTCGACGGCGTGGCGGCGTCGGTGCCGACCGGCCGCCTCGGCGACCCCGGCGACTTCGGCCGGATCGTGGCGTTCCTCTGCTCCGAGTCGGCCAAGTCGATCATCGGGGCGTCGCTGTCGGTCGACAGCGGCGCCGTGAAGGGCCTGCAGTAGCGGCGGCGCTCTCCCCGTTCGGTCGGGGTGGCCGAACCCTGGCTCAGATGAAGTCGGCGTACTTCTCGAGGTTGCGCACCGGACGGGAGAGGGCGTCCTTGCGGAACGGGTCGCCGAGCTCCTTGGTGCACATGATCTCGATGACCGTGGTCTTGCGGTCGTTCATCTGGGCGTCGATGGCCGCCCTGAGGGCCGGGCCGACGTCCTCGAGCTGGTCGACGCGTACGCCCTCGGCGCCCATGGCCCGCGCGATCTCCGAGTAGTCCTCGCCGCCGTCGAGCTCGCCGGCGACGAACCGACGGCCGTAGAAGTCGACCTGGTTCTTCTTCTCGGCGCCCCACTGGCGGTTGTGGAACACGATGGCGGTGACGGGGATGTCGTGGCGCACGGCGGTCATGACCTCGACCATGCTCATGGCCCAGGCGCCGTCGCCGGCGTAGGAGACGGCGGGGCGGTCGGGGGCGGCGGCCTTGGCGCCGATGATGGTCGGCAGGGCGTAGCCGCAGTTGCCCCAGCTCATGGCGGCGAACATGGAGCGGGGCTCCTCGAACCGCAGGTAGCTGTTGGCGACCGAGTTGATGTTGCCGATGTCGGTGGAGACCATGACCCGGGGCGGCATGGCCTTCTCGAGCTCGCGGAGGACCTGGCGGGGGTGGAGCCAGTTGCCCTCCTCGTCGATGGCCTCCTTGATCATGTCGATGCTGAAGTCGTCGGTCTCGTGGGTCCAGTCGTCGAGCTCGGCCTCCCAGTCGGCCTTCTCGGCGGCGGTGCGGGCGGCCCGCTCCTCGCGGGTGGCGTCGCAGGCGAGGGTGCGGTCGGCGAGGCGGGCGGTGAGGGCCGCGGCGGCGGCACCGGCGTCGCCGCAGATCCCCACGGAGACCTTCTTGACGAGGCCCAGCATCTTGGCGTCGGCGTCGACCTGGATGATCTTGGCGCCGGCGGGCCAGTAGTCCATGCCGTGCTGGGGCAGGGTGCCGAACGGGCCGAGGCGGGTACCGAGTGCCAGGACGACGTCGGCGTCGGCGATGAGCTTCATGGCGGCCTTGGAGCCCTGGTAGCCGAGCGGGCCGCACCACTGCGGGTGGCTGGCGGGGAACGAGTCGTTGTGGAGGTACGAGTTCACGACCGGGCAGCCCAGGCGCTCGGCCAGCTCGATGGTCTCGGCCACCGCATCGCCCATGACGACGCCGCCGCCGGAGAGGAGGACCGGGAACTCGGCGGTGGCCAGCAGGTCGGCGGCTTCGTCGAGGCTCTTCTCGCCACCGGCGCCCCGCTCGATGCGGATGGGCTCGGGGATGTCGACGTCGATGGATCCGTAGAAGCGGTCGCGGGGGATGTTGAGCTGGGTCGGACCCATTTCGAGGACCGCCCGGTCGAAGCAGCGGGCGGTGATCTCGGCCATGCGGTTCTCGTTGACGATGTGGCCCTGGTACTTGGTGAACTCCTCGAACATGGGGAGCTGGTTGGCCTCCTGGAAGCCGCCCAGGCCGATGCCCATGGTGCCGGTCTCGGGGGTGACGATCACGACGGGGCTGTGCGCCCAGAAGGCGGCGGCGATGGCGGTCACGCAGTTGGAGATGCCGGGGCCGTTCTGGCCGACGACGACGCCGTGGCGTCCACTGACCCGGGCGTACCCGTCGGCCATGTGGGCGGCGCCCTGCTCGTGGACGACCGGAACGAGGCGGATCCCGGCCGGGGTGAAGATGTCCATGGCGTCCATGAACGCCGAACCCATGATGCCGAAGGCGGTCTCGACGCCGTTGGACACCATCGTCTCGACGAAGGCCTCGCTGGGGGTCATGCGGGTCATGGGGTACTCCTCGGACAGGCGAATGTGGCGCATGGATTCATGCACCGGCGAGTGAGAGTCTATAACGGATTTGGAAGAGTGTCTAGATCGATGTCTCGTGTTGGTGCGGTCCGGGCCGTGCCCACCGACGGGCCACGTGCACCGGAGTGGACGGCCGGCATCGACGCCATGTCCGTCGACTACGCCCACACGCCGGCCGACGCCGGCGACTCGACCATCGAGGCGTCCCCTTGCGCGGGATGCCGGGCCACGAGCCTCTGTTGGCTGCTACACCCGGTGATCGGACCGGCGATACGGCGCAGCGCCGGCAGCCAGATGGACGCCCTGAAGGCCACCGCCGAAGTCCGACACGACCGCTTCTCCCGGCGGAGCCGCACCGGGTCGGCTGGCACCCGCACCGCCCAGCGCATACCGTGCGCCGGACAGGGGGTGCACCGAAATGACCGCCTCGAGGCGAACGGGGGGCACGGGAGGCTGGGACGACCTGGCCTGCCGGATCTGGCTCCCCGACGAGGCCAGACCACCGCGGCTGCACCTGCTCGACCTCGACAACCTGCACGTCGGCACGACCCCCGACCTGGAGGACATCGATCGCATCCGCGACCTCTACGAACCATTCCTCGGTGCCGACGACCTGGGCTGTGTGGCCGCCAACCACGCTCCCCGCCTCGTCCCTGGCGCCTCCAGCATCCGATCGTTTCGCATCCGTCGACGCTGGCGCCCGTTCACCGTCCGACTGGCCCAGGGCGCCGACGGCGCCGACCTGAAGCTGATCGAGGAGGCCCGCCACCACCTCGGCCGCCACCACCTCGACGAGCGCTTCGGCGACGTGGTGATCGGCTCCGGCGATCGCATCTTCTCGGACCTGGCGTGGCGGTTCCGGGAGGCCGGCCTGTTGGTGCACGTGGCCGTGCGCAATGTCGCCCAACTGGCCGGACTGCTGCGCGACGCCTGTGACGGCTGCGTCTGGGTGCTCGAGGGTGGTGGCGGCTGCCTCCGCCATCCGGCCGGCAGCAACTGACCGGTCGCCTCAGTCCTCGCTGGACCGTGAGCGGATGATCGTCGGGTGGGTGGAACGCAGTCGGAGGGCGAGGTCGCCGGGCTCGCCATCGCCGATCGGTGTTCCGTCGATCGCCACGACCCGCTCGACGTAGCTGGAGGCGCCGGTGACCATGGCCCCGTCGGCCGCCAGGGCCTCCGCCAGCGTGCAGGTGCGCTGCCCGGCGGGAACGCCTCGACCTCGAGGACGTTGCGCCTCAGGCGTGGGTGCGGGTCTTGTCGGGGTCGAAGAAGGGGATCCGCTCGACGGTCGCCGTCCAGGTGGCGTCCTCGCCGACCACCTCGAGGGCCGTGCCGGGGGCGGCGGCCGACGGGGCCAGGTGCACGAGGGCCAACGACTTCTGCATGCGGTGCGACCAGCCGGGGCTGTTGACCACGCCGACGTCGGCGCCGCCGGCCCGCAGGATCTCCTCGCCGGCGACCATGTCGTCGTGGTCGATCGAGATGCCCGCCACGACGTGGCGCTCCTCGCCCTTGGCGGCCATGGCGGCCTCTTGGCCACGGAACCCGCCGGCGGCGGCCAGCGACCAGCCCAGCCCGGCCTCCCACGGCGTGTGCTCGTCGGTCATGTCGTAGCCGTAGAAGAGCAGGGCGGCCTCGATCCGGACCTTGTCCAGGGCCGTGAACGAGCAGGGCATCACGCCCATCGACTCGCCGTGGCCGAGGATCTGGTCCCAGACGTCGCCGACGGCGTCGGCGCCGACGAAGACCTCGTAGCCCCGCTCCCCCGAGTAGCCGGTGCGCGAGATGGTGCAGGCGTGGCCGAACAGCTCGGTGTCGACCTGGTGGAAGTACGGGACGGACGCCAGGTCGGCCGGGGTGTGGGCGTCGAGCAGTTCGAGCGACCTCGGGCCCTGGAGCGAGAGGTCGTGGAGGTCGTCGTCGAGCTCGATCGACACGTCGCGTCCGACGCCCGACTCCTGGAGCCGCTCCATGCTCGAGCCCGAGCCGTGGACGAACAGCCAGTGGTCGCCCATGTTGGCCACGATGGCGTCGTCGGCGACGGTGCCGGCGTCGGTGAGGACGGCGCCGTAGGCCGACTGGCCGGGGCCGACGCGGGTGAGGTCGCGGGTGGCGACGTGGTCACAGACGGCGCCGGCGTCGGCGCCGCGCACCCGGACCTTCTTGAGCGGCGACATGTCGAACAGGCCGGCCGCCTCGCGGATGGCGTCGTGCTCGTCGCAGGCGTCGGTCGAGTACTCCCAGGCGGTCCCCATGCCGTTCCAGTCCTCGAGGCCGGAGCCCAGGGCGGTGTGGCGGCTGGCGAGCGCCGAGGTGCGGGACAGTTCTTCGGTCATGTCGTGGTCCTTGTCTCGTGGCGGGTGGGTCGGTCGGGTCGGGGAGTCAGTACCAGGCGTCCTCCATCGACGCCTTCCGGTCGGCCACGAAGGCCTGCAGGTCGGCGTCGACGGACGGGTCGATGGGCGGTGGCTCGTAGTCGGCCAGCATCTGCTTCCACTGGCGGTTGGCGCGCTGGGCCATGTCGAGGCCGCCGTCCTCGGTCCACTGCTCGAACGAGGAGGTGTCGGGCAGCAGGGCGGGGTGGTTGGCGTACTCGAAGTTGGCGAGCGTGTGGGCGGTGCCGAGGAAGGCGTTGCCGGGCCCGGCCTCGCGGAAGGCGTCGGCGGCGAGGCCGTTCTCGTCGATGGCGAGGCCGGCCAGCATCCGGTGGAGCATGCCGAGGTGGTCGGCGTCCATCACGAACTTCTCGTAGCCGATCGTGAGCCCACCCTCGAGCCAGCCGGCGGCCTGGTGGACGAAGTTGGCGCCGGCCAGCACGGCGGCGTCCATGGCGTCGGCGGACTCCTGCATGGCCTGGGCGTCGGTGGTCTTGGAGGCGGTGTAGTGGCCGCCGCAGCGCACGGGCAGGCCGACCCGGCGCGCCAGCTGGGCGATGGCGTAGGTGGCGAGGTCGGCCTCGGGGGTGCCGAAGGTGGGGGCGCCGGTCTTGAGGTCCATGGTCGTGAGGAAGTTGCCGTAGACCATCGGCGAGCCGGGCCGGACCAGCTGGCTGAGGGCGATGCCGACGAGGGCCTCGGCGTGGGCCTGGGCGATGAGGGCGGGCTGGGTGACGGGCCCCATGGCGCCGCCGATGATGAACGGCGAGATCACGCACCCCTGGTTGGCGCGGGCGTAGACCTTGAGGGCGCCGGACATGACGTCGTCGAAGACGAGTGGCGAGTTGACGTTGATGTTCCCCTGGATGACGCAGTCCCGTTCGAGCCGGTCGGCCCCGAAGACCAGCCGGGCCATGGCGAGGGAGTCCTCGGCGCGTTCGGGGGCGGTGACCGAGCCCATGAGCGGCTTCGTGGACCAGCGCAGGTGGGCGTAGGCCATGTCGAGGTGCCGCTTGTTGACCGGCACGTCGACGGGCTCGCAGATGGTGCCGCCGGAATGGTGCAGCCACGGCGAGGCGTAGGTGAGCTTCACGAAGTTCTCGAAGTCGGCGAGGGTGGCGTAGCGGCGGCCCTGGTCGAGGTCGGTGACGAACGGGGGTCCGTAGGCCGGCGAGAACACGACGTGGTCGCCCCCGATGGTGACGTCGTGGCGGGCGTCGCGGCCGTACATCCGGAACTCGGACGGGGCGGTGGCGCACAGGTGCCGGGCCAGGCCGGGCTCGAAGCGGACCCGCTCACCGTCGACGCTCGAGCCGGCGGCCCGGAACAACTCGAGCGCCTCCGGGTCGCCGCGGAACTCGACGCCGATCTCCTCGAGGATCCAGTCGGCGTGCGCCTCGAGGGCGTCGAGGTCGGCGTCGCCGAGCAGTTCGTAGGTGGGGATGCGCCGTCGTGGCTGGCCCGTCTGAGCGATGGGCGCGGCCCGCTCGGCGGTGCGCGCGGCGCGCCCGCCTCGGCGGCGCTCCGGGGCTGGCGTCGTTGCCCTACCCATGTGGTAATCATGAACCCGGTGACAGGTGCTGAAAACCGTCTCCTTGGTAGCTATAGCATCACCTGTGGGTCTTCGAGGCGGCCGCCCGCCTCGGCACCTTCACGGCCGCCGCCCGCGAGCTCGGCATGACCCAGCCGGCGGTCACCAAGCACCTTCGGGCCCTCGAGGCCAGCCTCGGGCTGGCCCTCTTCGACCGGAGCGCCAACCGGGCCACCCTCACCGAGGCCGGCCGGCGGCTCCACGAGTCGGCCGACCTGGCCTTCTCCTCGGTCGAGTCCGAGCTCGACCGGATCGACGCCGAGGATTCGGTGTTCGTCCTGGCCGCCAACCCCGGCGTCGCCCAGCGATGGCTGGTCCCCTACCTCGACGGCCTCCAGGAGGCGGTCGGCGAGGCGGGCCTTCGGCTCTGGCTGTTCGACCGGGAAGCCGAATTCGCGCAGGGGGGCTTCGACGCCGGCATCCATGCCGGCGACGGACGCTGGCCGGGCCTCGACTCGACGCTGCTGTTCCCCGAGGTCGTGGTGCCGGTCGCGGCGCCGGGCGTCGCCGACGAGTACGGCCTCCATGCCGACAGCCCGGCCGATGCGCTCCTCGGAGTCACGCTCCTCCACCTCGATCCCACGGACCGGCCGTGGATGTCGTGGGCGGGATGGTTCACCCACCAGGGGCTGGCGCTCCCCGAGCCCACCCGTGCGGTCATCTACAACAACTACGCGTCCCGGTGGGGCCCGAGGCCCACTCGACGTCGACGGGCTACCACCTGGCCTGGCCGGCCGACCAGCACACCGAGGCGGTCAAGCGCCTCGAGGCATGGCTGACCGACCTGGTCGCCGCCGACGACTGAGCCCGGCGGGGTCGACCGGCCACGTCTGGGGGATGATGGGCCGATGCCCGCCGCGATGCTCCTCATGTTCCCCGGCCTCGAGGCGCAACTCCTCGACGTGACGGCGATGGCGCGCCTGCGGGGGTGCGTCGACCTGGCTGAAACGGGTGCGCTGCCGGACGTCGACGAGGTGAGCGACGCCGAGGTCGTCGTGTCGGGCTGGGGCTGCCCGCCGCTCGACGCCGGGCGCCTCGACCGGCTCCCGTCGCTGCGCCTGGTCGCCCACGCCGCCGGCACCGTTCGGGGGCTCGTCACCGACGAGCTCTGGGAACGCGGGATCACGGTCACGTCGGCCGCCGCCGCCAATGCCGTCCCGGTCGCCGAGTTCACGTTCGCCGCCATCGTGATGGTGGGCAAGGACGTGTTCGGCATCCGGGACCGCCACCGGAACGCACGCGGAACGTCGGTGGTCGTCGACCACAGCGCGATCGGCAACCGTGGCCTGCGCATCGGGATCATCGGCGCCTCGACCATCGGGCGCCTCGTCATCGACCGGCTCCGGACCCTCGACGTCGAGGTGGTCGCGTCCGACCCGTACCTGGACGCCGACGGGGCGGCGGCGCTCGGCGTCCGCGCCGTCGACCTCGACGAACTCCTGGCCACGTCCGACGTGGTGTCGGTCCACGCCCCGGCCCTACCGGGCACCAGGCACCTGCTCGACGCCGACGCCCTGGGCCGGATGCGGGACGGCGCCTGGCTGCTCAACACCGCCCGCGGCAGCCTGGTCGACGCCGCCGCCCTCGAGGCCGAGCTGGTGTCGGGCCGCCTCAGCGCCCTGATCGACACGCCCGAGCCCGAGCCGCTGCCCGAGGCGTCGCCGCTCTACGACCTTCCGAACGTGGTGCTCACGCCCCACATCGCCGGCTCGCTCGGCAACGAGGTCGGCCGCCTGGGCGAGCTGGCGGTCACCGAGGTCGAGCGGTTCGTGGCCGGCCAGCCGGAGCCGCTGGACTCCAGCTTCGACGTCACCCACCAGATGGTGCTCAACGTGCTGTCCCGGCCCGGCGACGGCGGGGCGGCGCTCAAGCGGCTGCTGCTCGACAACCACGAGCCGCGCAAGCGCCAGCGCCGGCACGTCCGCCGGGCGATCGGCGTCTACCGGTCGCTGCGCGACGCCGGCATCGTCGAGGAGCTCGACCAGCCCGACGCCGAGGGCCGCCTGGTGCGGGTCGGCGTCGACCTCCAGGACGACTTCGCCCTGCACCAGCCGCTGTCGCTGTTCGCCCTCGAGGTGCTGCCCGAGCTGGACCCCGACGAGCCGGGCCACGCCCTCGACGTGCTCTCGGTGGTCGAGTCGGTGCTCGAGAACCCGGGGGTGGTGCTGGCCGCCCAGGTGAACCGCCTCAAGTCGGAGCTGGTGGCGCGGCTCAAGATGGAGGGCGTCGAGTACGAGGAGCGCATGGAGCGCCTCGCCGAGGTGCGGCCGCCGCAGCCGCTGGCCGAGTTCCTGTACGGCACGTTCGACGTGTTCCGGGCGCACCATCCGTGGGTGGGCGACGAGAACGTGCGGCCCAAGTCGGTGGCCCGGGAGATGTTCGAGTTGGGCTACGGGTTCCGGGACTACATCGCCCACCACGGGCTGAAGCGCTCGGAGGGGACGGTGCTGCGCTACCTCACCGACGCCTACAAGGGGCTGGTGCAGAACGTGCCGCCGGCGGCCCGCACCGAGGCGGTGGCCGCCCTGGAGGCGTGGCTGGGCGAGACGGTCCGCCAGGTCGACTCCAGCCTGCTCGAGGAGTGGGAGCGGCTGCGCAACCCCGACGAGGCCGACGGGGACGCAGCGGCGCCGGCCCATCCGCTGGACGACCGGCCCGACGTGACGGCGGCGCCGCGGGCGTTCCGGGTGATGGTCCGCAACGAGGTGTTCCGCTGGGTGCAGTTGCTGGCCCGCCGCGACCACGAGGCGCTGGCCGAGGTGCCGGCCGCCGGCGGCGGGTCGTGGACGGCCGCGGCGGTGGCCGACGCCTTCGCCCCCTACTGGGAGGACTTCGACGACCTGCCGACCGACGCCCACGCCCGAGGCGCCGGGTTCTTCGTGCTGGACGACTCGGGTGGCGTGGCCGCCGACGCCTGGCCCGTCACCCAGACCCTGGCCGACCCCGAGGGCTTCCACGAGTGGGTCCTCGAGGGTGCGGTCGACCTGCCGGCCTCCCGGGAGGAGGGCCGCGCCGTCGTGGCCCTGGCGGCGATCCGCCGGCTCTAGAACTCCCGGTCGGCGACGAAGCGGGCGAGGTCGTTGAGGTCGGCCACGGCGCCGTCGCCTCCAGCACCGCCGTGGCCCGGGCCACGTCGCCGTCCGTGAGGTCGCCGTCCCGGCCGTAGATCGCCAGCAGCTCGTCGGCCGCCTCGCCGCCCTGGTCGAGCACCACCGCCACCGGCAGCGACTTCTTGCGCTCCCGCAGGTCGTTGCCGACCGCCTTGCCGGTGACCGACGGGTCGCCCCAGATGCCCAGCACGTCGTCGACCGCCTGGAAGGCGCAGCCCAGCTCCATGCCGAACTCCTCGAGGGCGTCCACCTGGTCGGCCGGCGCCCCGGCCAGCACCGCACCCACCGAGGCGGCGTAGGCCAGCAGCGCACCCGTCTTGTCCGCCTCCATCGCCACGCACTCGGCCAGCGACACCGCCGGCAGGTCGTCGAACGCCATGTCGGCCGCCTGGCCGGCGATCATCGCCGCCGTGGCCCGGGTCAGGTGGGCGGCCGCCTCCCGGTGCTGGGGCGACGGGTCGTCGAGCAGCACCCGGTACGCCAGGTTGTGGAGGGCGTCGCCCGAGATGATCGCCTCGTCGGTGCCGAACGCCGCCCACACCGTCGCCCGGTGCCGGCGCTCGGTGTCGCCGTCGATGATGTCGTCGTGCACCAGCGAGAAGTTGTGCACCAGTTCGACCGCCACCGCCCCCGGCACCGCCACCCCGGCGGGGGCGCCCCCCGCCTCGGCCGACAGCACCGCCAGCGCCGGACGCAGGCCCTTGCCGGCCCCCACGTCGGACGGCGAGCCGTCGACCTCCGTCCACCCGAAGTGGTAGGTGGCCGAGGAGCGCAGCCGCGGCTGGAGCGACTCGACCGCCGCCCGCAGCGCCGGCTCGACCAGCGAACGGGCCCGGCCGAGGACCTCGGGGGTGGTCACCCGCGGCGGTCGGGGAGGAACGGGTAGTCGGCGCGCACCTGCGCCACCCGTGCCGGGTCGACCTCGGCGACCAGCACCTGCTCGACGCCCGGCTGGCCCTCGGCCAGCACCTCGCCGAACGGGTCCACGACCACGCTGTCGCCCGTGTAGGACAGCTTCGGGTCGGTGCCGACCCGGTTGACGCCCACCACGTACGCCTGGTTCTCGATGGCCCGCGCCCGAAGCAGCGTGCGCCAGTGCTCCCGCCGGGCCTCGGGCCAGTTGGCGGGCACCAGGTACAGGTCGGTCTCGTGGGCCAGGTCCCAGAAGGCCTCGGCGAAGCGCAGGTCGTAGCAGACGAACAGCGACGTGCGGACGCCGCCGATGTCGACCGTGACGTGCTTCTCGCCGGCCCGGTAGCGCTCGTGCTCCCGGGCGTAGGAGAACGGGTAGAGCTTGTCGTAGTGGTGGGTGGCGCCGTCGGGGGCGGCCACGACGAACCGGTTGACCGGCAACTCGCCGGCGATGCAGCCACTCGACGCTCGGCCCGTCGGCCGGCTCGACGATCAGGTCGGTGGCCAGCGAGAAGCCGGTCGGGAACATCTCGGTGAGCACCACCAGGTCGGCCCCCCGGTCGGCGGCTTCGGCCACCATGCCGGCCAGGTGGGCGTGGTTGGCGGCCCGGTCCTCCCAGACCACGTCGTGCTGGATGGCGGCGACCCTCATGGTGGACCTCCTCGTGGGATTCGGGGGCTCGGGGCTCAGGGGGCGAGCGTGGCCAGCCGGTCGGCCGCCTCGCTGAGCACGTCGGGATGCTTGCAGAAGGCGAACCGCACCAGATGCCGGCCGGCCGCCTCGTCGTCGTAGAAGACGGTGCTCGGCACGGCCACCACCCCGCAGCGCTCCGGCAGCGACAGGCAGAACTCGATGCCGTCGTCGAAGCCGAGAGGCCGGATGTCGGCCGTGGCGAAGTAGGTGCCCGACGGTGGCCGCACCTCGAAGCCGGCGGCGGTGAGGCCCCCGCAGAACAGGTCCCGCTTGGCCTGCAGGTCGGCAGCCAACTCGGCGAAGTAGCCGTCATCGAGGCCGAGGGCGACGACCAGGGCGTGCTGGAAGGGCCCGCTGCTCACGTACGTCAGCGACTGCTTCGCCACGACGACCGCCGACACCAGGTCGGTCGAACCCATCGCCCAGCCGACCTTCCAGCCGGTGAACCCGAACGACTTCCCGGCCGACGAGATCGTGAGGGTGCGTTCGGCCATGCCCGGCAGCGTCGCCATCGGGATGTGTGGGACGTCGTCGAAGACGAGGTGCTCGTAGACCTCGTCGGTGACGACCAACAGGTCGTGCTCGACCGCCACTGCGGCGACGGCCGCAAGTTCGTTCGCGTCGAAGACCTTGCCGGCCGGGTTGTGCGGTGAGTTGAGCAGGATCAGTCGCGTGTTGGGACCGACCGCCGCCTCGAGGTCGGCCACGTCGAAGTGGAGGTCCGGCTCCTGCAGGCGAACCACCCGGCGCCTACCACCGGCCAGGGCGATCGAGGTGGCGTAGTGGTCGAAGTAGGGCTCGAACACCACAACCTCATCGCCCGGCTCGACCAGCGCCAGCATCGCCGCGGCGATGGCCTCGGACGCACCGGCGGTGACCAGCACCTCGGTGTCGGGATCGACCTCTAGGCCGTAGAAGCGTCGCTGGTGGTCGGCCACCGCCCGGCGCAGCGCCGGGACGCCCAGGCTGGGCGGGTACTGGTTGTGGCCGGCACGCATCGCAGCCACCGCCGCCTCGAGGACCGCGTCGGGCCCGTCGGCGTCGGGGAAGCCCTGGCCGAGGTTGATGGCGCCGGTGCGCGACGCCAACTCGGACATCTCCGCGAAGATCGTGGTGCCGAAGCCCTGGAGGCGCTCGACGAGGTAGGGGTTGCGCTCGCCCATCGGTGTCACGGTAGCGGCGGCGCCCGGTGGTCCCGGCCGTCCTCGGACCGAATCAGACAGCCGGGGTGCCGACCAGGGTCTCGCGCAGCTCGCGCTTCAGGAACTTGCCGTTGGCGTTCTGGGGCAACGGCTCGTCCACGAACCAGACGTGCTCGGGCACCTTGAACGAGGCGATCCGCTCGGCCACGTGGGCGCGCAGTCCGTCGGCGTCGAGCGACTCGCCGGGTAGCAGCAGCACGGCCACGCCCACCGCCTCGCCCAGGCGCTCGTCGGGCACGGCGAACACGGCCGCCTCCGCGATGGACGGATGCTCGTAGATGGCGGCCTCGACCTCCGCCGAGTACACGTTCTCGCCGCCGCGCAGCACCATGTCCTTGGCCCGATCGACGAGGAACAGGAAGCCGTCGTCGTCGAGGTAGCCGATATCGCCGGTGTGGAACCAGCCGTCGGTGAGGACCTCGGCGTTGGCCTCGGGGCGGTTCAGGTAGCCGCGGAACACGTTGGCGCCCCGAACCCACAACTCGCCGACGCCGCCGGGCGGCTGGTCGGTGCCGTCGTCGCCGACGATGCGGGCCTCCATGACCGGAAGCGCCGGGCCGGCCGACTCGGGCTTGGCGAGGAAGAAGTGCGCCGAGTTGATGGTGATGACGCCGTTGACCTCGGTGAGGCCGTAGCCGGTGCTGGGCCGGCCCTGGATGCGATCCTCGATCTTGGCGACCAGGTCCGGCTGCACCGCCGCCCCGCCGCCACCGAGGTGCTGGATGCTGGAGGTGTCGCGGGTGGCGAAGTCGGGACTGTTGACGAGCTCCCGGGCCATCGTGGGCACGCCGGTGAACGTCGAGGTGCGCTCCCGCTCGATGAGCTCGAGGGCCCGCTCGGCATCCCAGCGGTGCATCAGGACGAGTCGGCCGCCGGACGCGGTGACCGGGTGCAGGCAGCAGTTGCAGCCGGTGACGTGGAAGAGCGGCACGGCCAGAACCGAACCCGGGTTGGACTCGCCACTGGCCTTGTCGGACCCGGGCGGCGGCTCGCCGGCAGCGACGGCCTTGGCCTGGGCGGCGTCGGTCATGACCTGCCAGAACGCCAGGTTCAGCAGGTTGGTGACGGCACCGCGGTGCGTGAGCACGGCGCCCTTGGGATGGCCGGTGGTGCCCGAGGTGAAGAAGATGCAGACGTCGTCCTCGGGCGAGATGTCGGGCAGGGTCGGCGGGTCGCCGGCGGCGGCAAGGGCGTCGTCCCAGTGGACGGCGTCGTCGGGCAGGCCTCCTCCTGACACGCCGGCGTCGGCGCGGACGGCGACCACGTGGAGGCGGCGCCCGTCGCGCAGGCCGTCGAGGTGGGGGCGGATCCGGTCGAGGCGCTCCCCGTCGCAGAGCAGCACGCCCGCCTCGCAGTCGGTGAGGCCGAACTCCATCTCGGCACCGGTCCACCAGGCGTTCATGCCGACGACCGCCGCCCCGATGCTGACCGTGGCCCAGTAGCCGACGACCCACTCGGGGTAGTTGCGCATGGCGATCGCCACCCGGTCGCCGTGGCCGATGCCGACCGAGGCCAGGTGGGCGGCGAGGGCGCCGACCCGCTCGTGGACGTCGGCGTACGTGTACCGCTCGTCCTCGTAGACGAGGAAGTCCTTGTCGGCGTGGGCGGCCGAGGCGGCCCAGAGCAGCGCCAGGTTGGGCGGGGCGGCGTCGTAGGCCCGGGTCGGCACGCCCCGCACGTCGACGACCGACCAGGCGAACGGCGCGCCCGGTGCGGTCATCTCGTCCCATGCCTCTCGGAAGTGTCGGTCCACGCGTGCCCCTCGATCCCCGTGCCGCCGGTCTCGACGGCAGCCCGTGACCCTAGACAACCGACCACAGGCCTCCCCCATCGCGCCCCCGGGTGAGAAGGGGACGGGCCTCCTCCCACTTGGCCCGCTGGCTTGCGGGCGAGGCCGGGGTGCGGATGCGACACGACTTGCGCCGGCCGGAGCGAACGGGTGCGCCCCGGCGATCCGGCCGGGGAGAGCGGGCCATCGACACGCCCGGGTTTGCCTGCGGACCTCCCACACGCCACCGTGTCCCGAGATCGAGACAGGGAAGGACACCCAGCACATGCACGAGATCCCCTTCGACGACATCGACGCCATCAACGCCGCCGGCGGCGAGGACGCCTGGAGCGACTGGGGACCCGAACTCGAGGTCACCCAGGAGATGATCAACGGCTTCGCCGACCTGACCGGGGACCACCAGTGGATCCACGTCGACGTCGAGCGGGCCACCGCCGGCCCGTTCGGTGCGCCGATCGCCCACGGCTTCCTGACCCTGAGCCTGATGCCGAGCCTCAACAAGACGGGCACGGTGAGACTCACCGGCCACCAGAACGTCGTCAACTACGGCGCCGACGGGCTGCGCTTCCTCGCGCCGGTTCCCGTCGGGTCGAAGCTGCACGCCCGCAACCGGATCAAGGAGGCCCGGCAGCACAAGAAGGGCACCCTGCTGGCCACCCAGGTGGCGATCCACGGCGTCGGCAGCGAGGTGCCCGCCCTGCTCTACGAGGCCCTCGTCCTGTACCAGGGCTAGGGCCGGCGGCAGAGGCGCCCGTCGATCAGTTGTTCTTGATCGTCATCCCGCCGTCGACCAGGAGGGCGTGGCCGGTGATGTAGCCGGACGCCGGCAGGGCCAGGTGGAGGATGCCGTGGGCGATCTCCTCCGGCTGGGCGTAGCGGCGGAGCGGCACCCGGCGACGGGCGAACTTGACCTTGGCGTCGTCGGGGATCGACGACGTGAGTGCCGTGTCGACCGGGCCCGGGCACACGGCGTTGACCGTGATGCCGTCGTCGCCCAGCTCGACCGCCAGTGCCCGGGTCAGGCCGACCACGGCGTGCTTCGCGGCCGTGTAGGCGGCCATCCCGGCCGAGCCGCCCACGCCCTCGGTGGACGACACGTTCACTATCCGGCCCGCCGACGACGCCCGCAGGTGCGGGAGCGCCGCCCGGATGGCGGTCGTCTGGGCGGTGGCCATCAGGTCGAGGGCCCGGTCCCAGGTGTCGACGAAGGCGTCGTGGCCGATCGGCGCGCCCATGGCGGCCCCGGCGTTGTTGACCAGCACGTCGAGCCCCGGACCCCACGCCGCCACCTCGTCGACGACCCGTCGCACCTCGGGCCGGTCGGTGACGTCGAGGCCCCAGGCACGGGCGGCACCCCCCGCACCCTCGACCTCGGCAGCCACCGTGCCGGCGGCGTCCCCGTCCACGTCGGTGACCGCGACGCGGGCGCCCTCGTCGGCGAACAGGTGGGCGGTGGCCCGACCGATGCCCGAACCGGCACCGGTGACCAGCACGACATGGCCCGCCACCGACCGGCTCAGGTGCGACAGGCGGGCACCGAATGCGTCATCCATGCCCCGAGTCTCGCGCTGCGGGTTGTCGGAAGGCCCCACCGGACCGGATGATGGGGCCATGACCTTCCCCACCGGACCCGACCGGGTCGCCGCCATCGACACGATGATGGGTACCAAGGCCGGACCGGCCGCCCGCAGGATCTACAAGGACCTCATGGCCCTCAAGGACCAGGAGTCGAAGGACATGGTCTTCCCGGCCCAGTACATGTTCAAGGACGTGCCCTACTCGCCGGACGCCCGCGGCGCAGGCGGGGATGCCGGGGAAGCCGGGGAAGCCGGGGACGACGGGCCGATCCCCGAGGGCGCCGACCTCCTGCTGCCGGCCATGGACCGCAACGGCGTGGAGTACGCCATGATCGGCGCCGGCGGCGAGGACTCGATGGCCCGGCAGCTGCTCACCGACCATCCGGACCGCTTCCTGGCGTCCTACGAGGCCGACCCCAACGACGTGATGGGCACGATCCGCACGATCCGTCGGCTCCACGACGAGGTGAACCTGCGGGCCGTCACGTTCTTCCCGGCCGGCACCAACCCCCAGGTGCCGATCGACGACCCCAAGATGTACGCCCTCTACGCCGTGTGCTGCGAGCTGGAACTGCCCGTCTTCTGCTGCGCCGGCATCCCCGGGCCCCGGCTGCCGTTCGCTCCGCAGCGGGTCGAGCTCATCGACCAGGTCATGTACGACTTCCCCGAGCTCACCTTCGTCACCCGCCACGGCTGCGAACCCTGGCAGGACCTGATGGTGAAGCTGATGCTGAAGTGGCCGAACCTCTACTACTCGACCTCGGCCTTCTCGCCCCGCTACTACCCGAAGGCGATCATCGACTACGCCAACACCCGCGGCGCCGACAAGGTGGTCTACGCCGGCTACTTCCCGATGGGGCTCTCCCTCGACCGCATCTTCACCGAGCTCCAGGACGTGCCGTTCAAGGACGAGGTGTGGCCCAAGTTCCTCCGCCACAACGCCGCCCGGGTGCTGCGACTCGACGGGTGAGCGAACCCGACGAGCACCCCGCCAGCCACACCGATCCCACCGGCCCCACCGAGCTGCCGGACTGGGCGCTGGCGCAGCGGGAGCACCTCGAGCCCGCCATCGTCGGGCGGTTCGGCGTGCACCCGTCCTGGTGCCAGCCGGTCGGACGGGTGCAGGTGTCGATCGATCCGGGGCCGACCTTCGGCCACGGCAGCCACCCCTCGACGGTGCTGGTCCTGGCCGAGCTGGACCAGTTCGGGCCGGAGGGCCGTTCGGTCCTCGACGTGGGCTGCGGGTCGGGCGTGCTGGGGATCTGTGCCGCCATGGCCGGGGCGGGTTCGGTCGTCGCCGTCGACGTCGACCCCGACGCCGTGGCCTGGACCCGGTTCAACGCCGAGGCGAACGGCGTGTCGCTGGACGCCTCGACGGCTCCCGTGGCCGACCTGGGCGGCCCGTTCGAGCTGGTGCTGGCCAATGTGCTGCCGAGCGTCCACGCCGAACTCGCTGCAGACCTGGTCCGGCTCACCGCCGACGGGGGGACGCTGGTGGCCAGCGGCGTGCCGGAGGAACGCGCCGACGAGGTCGCCGTGCTCTACGTCGCCGCCGGGGCCGGGGAACTGGTGCCCGAGCACCGCAACCGCTTCGACGGCTGGACGGCGCTCGCGTTCTCGAAGGGTGGCTCGAAGGGTGGCTCAAAGGGTGGCTCGAAGGGCAGCCCGTAGCCACCCGCGGGGTCAGCCCCGCGGTCCGGCCACGCCGCGCTGGCGCAGGTCGGCGATGCGGTCGGCGTCGTAGCCCAGGCCGGCCAGCACCTCGTCGGTCTGCTCGCCGATCTCCGGCGCCATGGTGGGCGTGGGCGGCAGCTGGCCCTCGACGTAGACCGGCAGGGGCAACTGCTCGGCGCCGACGTCCTCGACGCGGTACATCGGGAGCCGGTGCCGGAACTGCGGGTCGTCGACCACGTTCTTGGGGGTGTTGACCGGGGCGATCGGCGTGTTGACCTCGTTGGCGAAGTCCAGCCACTCGGCGCAGGTCTTGGTCCGGAAGATCTCGCGCAGCTCGACCTGGAGCTCGGTGTTCTGGCGGGCGTGGTCGGCGTACTTGGAGCCGGGCCACCGCTCGAAGAGCTCCATGCGGTCGACGCCCTCGCAGAAGTTTCGCCAGAAGGCCTGCTCGGAGGCCATGAAGAGCACGTGGCCGTCGGCGGCCTCGTAGATCTGGTAGCGGACGCCCTCCCACATGCCGGCCAGGCCGGGCTCGCGGCGCTCGTAGTCGTCGGCGGGGTTGCCGGTGACGACGTCCTCGGGTCGCTCGTAGGCCCGGTAGGTCTCGATCCGGTACCAGTCCATGTAGGCGGCGGCGTCGGACTGGGCGACCTCCAGGGTGACGCCCTCGCCGGTCTCCCGGGCGCGGATGACGGCGGCGAGGATGCCGAGCGCACCGACCATGGGGCCGATGTTGATGCCGACGTTGGGCAGGACCGGGATCCGGGTGAAGCCGTCGTCGTCGACCACCGGGTCGACGAGCCCCGCCCAGGTGTCGTAGGCGATGCCGTGGCTGGGCATGTCCTTGTAGGGGCCGGAGGCGCCGTAGCCGGAGATGGTGCAGAACACGAGCTTCGGGTTGAGGGCCCGCAGGTCGTCGACGCCGAGGCCCAGCTTGGCGAGCGAGCCGGGGCGCATGGCCTCGACGACCACGTCGGCGTCGCGTGCGAGGTCCTTGTAGATCGCCACGCCCTCCTCGGACTTGAGGTCGAGGGCGATGCTGCGCTTGCCGCGGTGGGTGTGGAGGTGCAGTAGCGAGGTGCCCTCGATGATGGGCCAGGTCATCTGGCGGACGTAGTCGCCGGCGGGCGGCTCGACCTTGATGACGTCGGCGCCGAGGTCGGCGAGGAAGGTGGCGATGAGTCCGGGGCCGAGCAGCGAGCTCTCGATCACCTTGAGTCCGGACAGTGGCTGGTTGGCGTCGTTCCCCACGTCGGGTGGTCCCTCTCTCGGGTCGGGTGGTGGCCCGGGGTGCGTCCCGAGGCCTGAAATCTGACGGTCCGTCAGATTATCCGCTGGACCGGCTGCTCGCGGCCTCGGCGTGCAGGTCACGCATCTCCCTAGGCTCGCGCCATGTCCGCGCCGATGGGGATGCTCCACGCCATGTCGCACCACGGCGGCCAGGCGCCCGACGTCGGCGCCGGGACCCGCCGGCGGGTGTGGGCGTTCGCCCGCCCCTACCGCAACAAGGTGACCGGCTTCGTGGTCACGGTCGTGCTGACCTCGGTGCTGGGCGTGATCCCGCCACTGCTGTTCCGGGAGATCATCGACGGCGCCATCGCCGACGCCGACCGTCGACGCCTCACCGTCCTGGGCGGCCTCGTCGTGGTGGCGGCGCTCGCCCACGCCCTCCTGTCGTTCCTCGAGCGCTGGTGGTCGGCGACCATCGGCGAGGGCGTGATCTTCGACCTGCGGGTCGCCCTGTTCGACCACGTCCAGCGCCTGCCCCTCTCCTTCTTCACCCGCACCCAGACCGGGGCGCTGGTCAGCCGCCTCAACAACGACGTGATCGGGGCGCAGCGGGCCCTCACCGGCACGCTCGGCACCGTCGTCGCCAACGCCATCACGGGCATCACCACGGTCGTGACGATGTTCCTGTTGGAGTGGCGCATCACCCTCCTGGCCCTGCTGCTGGTGCCGCTCTTCGTGCTGCCTGCCCGCCGGGTTGGGAGCGTCGTCGCCGACATCACCCGCGAGGGCATGAACCTCAACGCCTCGATGAACGCCACCATGACCGAACGCTTCAACGTGTCCGGCGCCCAACTCGTCAAGTTGTTCGGCCGCCACGGCGACGAGACCGCCGGCTTCGCCGCCCGGGCCGGGCGGGTCCGCGACATCGGCGTGCGCAGCGCCCTCTACAGCCGCATGTTCCTGATCGCCCTCACCCTCCTCGGCGCCCTCGGCACCGCCGCCGTCTACTGGTTCGGCGGGTCGATGGCCATCGACGGCAGCATCAGCATCGGCACCCTGGCCTCGATGGGCGTGCTGGTGGCCCAGCTCTACGGCCCGCTGGCCCAGCTCACCAACGCCCGGGTCGACGTGCTGTCGGCGTTCGTCTCCTTCGAGCGGGTGTTCGAGGTGCTCGACGCCCCCAACCCGGTGGCCGACGCCCCCGACGCCGTGGCGTCGATGCCCGGACCGGGCGGCATCCGGATCTCCGGCCTCTCGTTCCGCTACCCCGGCGCCGACGAGGCCTCCGTGGCGTCGCTCGAGACCGAGTCCACACCGGACGAGCCCGGCCGCCTCGTCCTGCGCGGCCTCGACCTCATCAACTCCCATGAACTCACCCGCCTCTACGACGCCACCGAGGGATCCATCGAGGTCGACGGGCAGGACGTGCGCCGGCTGACCCAGGCGTCGCTGCGGTCCCGAATCGGCGTCGTCACCCAGGACGCCCACCTGTTCCACGAGACCATCGGCGACAACCTGCGCTTCGCCCGTCCCGACGCCACCGTCGAAGAGCTCGACGCCGCCTGCCGGGCGGCCCGGATCCTCGAGGTGGTGCAGCGGCTGCCCGACGAATACGACACCCTCGTCGGCGAGCGGGGCTACCGGCTCTCGGGCGGCGAGAAGCAGCGGCTGGCCATCGCCCGCCTGCTCCTGAAGGACCCCGACATCGTCATCCTGGACGAGGCCACCAGCCACCTCGACACCGAGAACGAGGCGCTCGTCCAGGAGGCCCTGGCTGAGGCCCTCGCCGGGCGCACATCGGTGGTGATCGCCCACCGCCTCTCGACGATCGTCGGCGCCGACGAGATCGTGGTCCTCGATGAGGGCCGCATCGCCGAACGCGGGCGGCACGAGGAGTTGCGTGGGGCCGGCGGGCTGTACGCGGACCTGTGGGAGGGCCTGGTCCGGGAGGAACGGGAAGGGCGGGAACAGCCCGCGCCACGGGTCTGAGCAGGGCCACACGCCGACCCGCCGACTACCGTTCGAGCGACCCGCACCCGGAGGAGCCTCCGTCCATGACCGCCGACCAACCCGTCCTGCTGGCCGGGGCCCGCACGCCCATGGGTCGCCTGCAGGGTGCGCTCGCCGCCTGTTCCGCCACCGACCTCGGGGCCGTCGCGATCGCCGGCGCCATCGAGCGCGCCGGCCTCACGCCCGGCGACGTCGAGTTCGCCTATGTCGGCAACGTGGTCGCCGCCGGCACCGGGCAGGTCCCGGCCCGGCGGGCCGCCGCGGACGCCGGCATCCCGCTGACCACCCCCAGCACGCTGCTCAACCGGGCCTGCCTGTCGGGGATGCACGCCATCCACCTCGCCACCCAGATGCTCAGCCTCGGGGAGGCCGAGGTGGTCGTGGCCGGCGGCATGGAGTCCATGACCAACGCCCCCCACCTGCTCACGAAGGCCCGCGCCGGCTACCGCATCGGCGACGGCACCCTGGTCGACTCGATGATGGCCGACGGCCTCACCTGCACGATCGAACAGTGCGCCATGGGCGAGGCCACCGAGCGCTTCGCCGTCGAGCTGGAGTTGGGCCGCGAGCGCCAGGACGCCTTCGCCGCCCAGTCGCACCAGCGGGCGGCGACCGCCCAGAAGGACGGCCTGCTGGCCGAGGAGATCGTCCCGGTCACGATCCCCCAGCGCCGGGGCGAGCCGGTCGTGGTCGACGACGACGAGGGCATCCGCCCCGACGCCGACGCCGGCTCGATGGCCCGCCTGCCGGCGGCCTTCGCCCCCGACGGCGACATCACCGCCGGCAACGCCTCGCAGATCTCCGACGGCGCCGCCGCCGTGGTCGTCACCACCCGGGGCCGGGCCGAGGCGCTCGGCGTCGAGCCGCTGGCCGAGATCGTGTCTCACGGCCAGGTCGCCGGTCCCGACACCAGCCTCCTGCACCAGCCCAGCAACGCCATCGCCAGGGCGCTGGACGCCGCCGGCCTCACGGTCGGCGACCTCGACCTGTTGGAGGTCAACGAGGCATTCGCCGCCGTGGCGCTGGCCTCGATGGACGCCCTCGGCGTCGATGACGACGTCGTGAACGTCAACGGCGGCGCCATCGCCCTCGGTCATCCGATCGGCATGTCCGGCACCCGCATCGCCCTCACCCTCGCCCTCGAGCTGCGGCGCCGCGGCGGCGGACTGGGCGCCGCCGGCCTCTGCGGCGGCGGCGGCCAGGGCGAGGCACTCGTGCTCCGGGTCGCCAGATGACCAGCGACGCCGGACCACTGGCGCACACCACCGCCGGCCCCGTCCGGGGGCGGCACCGGCAAGGCGTCGAGCTCTTCGCCGGCATCCCCTATGCGGCACCTCCCGTCGGTAGCCGCCGCTTCGCCCCGCCGGCACCGCCCGAGCCCTGGGACGGCGCCCGCGACGCCCGGCGGTTCGGGAAGTCCGCCCCGCAGCTTCCCGGCGAGGGCCTCACCAACCGGGTACCCGTCGACTGGGACGAGGACTGCCTCACCCTCAACGTCGTCACCCCCGCCGCCGACGACGGCCACCGACCCGTCTACGTGTGGATCCACGGCGGCGCCTACCTCCACGGCCAGGGCTCGACGCCCTGGTACGACGGCACCCCGTTCGCCGTCCGCGGCGACGTCGTCGTCGTCACCATCAACTACCGGCTGGGGGCCCTCGGGTTCTGCGACCTGTCCAGCCACCTGGGCGAAGGCTTCCGCTCGACCGGCCTCAACGGGTTCCTCGACCAGTTGGCGGCCCTCGAGTGGGTGCGCGACAACATCGCGGCCTTCGGCGGCGACCCCGACCAGGTGACGGTCGGCGGCGAGTCGGCCGGGGCCTTCAGCGTCTGCAACGTGCTGGCCTCCCCCCACGGCGACGGGCTGGTCCACCGGGCGATCGCCCAGAGTGGTGCCGCCCACAACGCCCACGACCCCGAGGCCGGGGCCGGCATCGCCGCCCAGTTCCTCGCCGCCGTCGACAACCCGTCCGCCGACGACCTGCTCGCACTTCCCGTGGAGCGGATCCTGGC